>Ga0180732_1000913_pt1 | contig 20824 bp, 31 predicted proteins | sample KR11_01MetaG_FD_148674 | JGI IMG/M metagenome (GOLD analysis project Ga0180732, IMG submission 148674) | Groundwater microbial communities from the Olkiluoto Island deep subsurface site, Finland - KR11_0.1 MetaG | ecosystem: Environmental > Aquatic > Deep subsurface > Groundwater | place... | reverse complement strand
AGTTGAAGCCGCTGTACCTGTAACTGAATGGGTATGCGCTCCGTTAGCGTCAGTAGTGGTTGTGCCTGCCAGTGCTGTTAACTCATCACCCTCAACATAATTTACAGCGCCACCAGCGTTTTTATACCTTCCAAATGTATGTGTATGTGATCCATTACTGGCCGCCGTACCTGAAGTTGTATGTGTGTGAGCGATCACTGTGTTATATGTTAAACCTGAAAGAGTCCATGAGCCTGTGGCATGGGCTATCCCTCCAGCGAGCCCACCAGCACCACTGCCTTTAGTCACAAATACAAGTTTATCGTTCATCGCTGTGTCAATCGACCATCCCGTAGGAGCGGTATCAAGATAAAACAACATCTTGTTTACACTGCCGGTCGTGAAAAAACCGTTAGCTGTCAAATCACAGGCTGTGTTGATTTCGGCAGCAGTAGCCAAAACTCCGTCACAGGCTGTGTTGATTTCTACTACTGTGGCTGTAAGAAGTGCATCTAATGTTAAACCTGCAAAAGTGGGCGAACTTGTAGTTTTAACTGCTTGGTCGAACCAGTCAGACAAGGTAGGATTGCCACTCAGCGTTAATGTTCTATCAGCATCTCCGGTAGTTACAGTAAGAGTTTTATCCGCTGTTAAGTCTGAACCTGGCTTTATAATAAGATCGTGAGAAGCGTTTGAATCAAGTATATGCAAACCTGTGTTGCCAAGCGTTACACCAGCAAAAGTTGGAGATGAAGCAGCCTTAACCGCTTGATCAAACCAGTCAGAAAGAGTCGGGTTTCCGCTCAATGTAACAGTTCTATTTGAATCACCAGTGGTAAGTGTAAGTGTCCGGTCGGCAGTTACATCCGAGCCTGGCTTTATAATAAGATCATGGTTTCCACCTGTATCTAAAAGATGAAGTCCGGTATTGCTTAAAGTGATTACACCGGAAGTCCCCATGCTGAATATTAGAATCCATCGTTTATTGCCTGCCGTGGCAGCCGGTTCTATAATATCTGGTGAACTTTCAGCAGCCGCAGAATCATCATCTAATATATAGAAATAAAAAGTGTCAGCCGTAAAAACCATAGCTGAATCAAGATCGGTTAGATTTGTGCCACTTATAGAATCAAGTGCTCCACTTCCACCGCCTATTAGACTTGTTGCCGAATAATTTTTGAGAGCCATAACTACCTCATATTATTACATATTTAAAGAACGCACAATTAGAGAAATATTATTAATCCTTAATTCAGTATCATCTGGATCAATATTTCTGAGCATAGGTAAAAACTTCTTAACGTTATAATTTAGATTCCTGTTAAAATCAGTATTTATAGTGATTGAAAAGCTTGCGTCTGTAGAAGCAGAATGAAGTTGATCAACATCCAAATCTTCTTCGTATATTTCAAGATCAAGTGTAGCTCCTGTCGAACTTGTCCCACATGATACATCGTATTTCTCAAGGCATACGTCATTGTAAGGGCTTTCAAACATCTTTCCGCCAAGCACATAAGGCACTTCCACAGAGTTGTCTTTTTCAACTGTTGAGTCTAATTTATAAATATATCCATCGTCACAAGCTATATAAAACTCATTGTGATAATTAGCAAAAGCGGTAGGCTCTAATACGGTTTGGATTCTTACACTTGTTGTATCAGGATCGCCAGAATCATCTCTTATGTATATTGTGCTATATCCTAAGGTATCGTTATCGCCATAATCCCATGTATGATCTGTTAGTGAACCTACCGTTCCATTAGTTATTACTGAGTCCTGCATAAGAAGATAAGATGGCTCAGACAATGAAGGATCGCCACCGGATGCCAATTCAACGTAGTATTCATTAGCAGTATCGCTTGCTGTCCATTTATATGTAGATGATGAAAGATTCTCTTTAACGAATATGTATTCAGACCATGGGTATCTGATCTTACCTTGGTTAAGAATAGGATTTTTAGTATGAACTACTAAAACCCTTGCATAGTTGGGAAGCTTTAAAAAGCATTGTCCTGTTGCACTATTATACCCAGTAAAGGCTTCCTCATCATCCCAATAACTTTTTATTCTATCATCAACTGCATCCGATTCGTTCTCTGTTCTTAAATCACCAAACTGCTCTACTCCTGAAAGTGCATTGATTCCGCTATCACTTCCGAACCATAAATCGTTTACTGTATGTTTTGCTGTTTTATATGTTGAATAAATCCTTTGGAATATTGGAGAAATTGCATAATCTGTTGGGTCACTGCCTGAAAGTTTGCATAAATAAGGTTGTGATTGTTGCCCAAAAATATAAATACTACCAAAGAACGAAACCAATGCCCCTACTGGAAAGTTAGTAACATTATCATCAATAACGCCAATCCATCCTCCACCATCAGCGGTTGACCAGTCAAACACTGTATTTAGATTTGAATACCATAATACACCAGGATTAAAAGGATCGCCGCTTACGAATATTCTATTGGCTTGAACCAATCCAAACATTGCGCTTGGTGGACGACCAGGCTTTACTCCTACTACTGCGATTTTTAAGGCATCTTCTTTCCATGCTCCATCATAGTATTTAGAATCCCCGGAAGCTGTTACTGTGTCACACTCAAGTTGAATATAATTTGAAGCATCTCCGCCTGCATAAGTGAGAACCGCATTATAAACAGTAAGATGTTCCATTGTTCCTGAAGCGAATGTGAATGTTAGTTTTTCCGATAATGTGCCAATGTCTGCGGCTGAATAAATTGTAGTAGCCGTTGCGACCAAAGAGTCATCACTGTCAAGATATAGTTCACATCCCACATTTCCAGTAGGGCTGCCTGATTTTAAAGCATATATCTCGACTGTAGTTATTGTAATGGTATAGGAACTATCCCAATCCTGTGTTTCAAAACTCACGCCTGCTTTAGTGTTTCCACCGCTGTATAGTTTAATCATTGTGTCAGGAGTTAGGGCGGTGTTGTCATATTGATATCCGTCATCACCAGAGCCATCATCATATGCCATTAAAACTGTATTTGTGTTTTTATCCCAATACTTTAAAAAGCTTCCATCGCATATTATCGCTTTATCCCCAAAGGGAATTATTGTCGCATCACCTTCAAGAGTAGCCTGCTCGACTGGAGCTTTTAAACTATTAAGAAGGTAAAGTTTATTATCAGGCTGTGTAACTATTAATTCATCCGTTCCACTTGATGCAGGGACTTCTATCGCCCATTGCCTTCCTGCTGAGTTTTTCCACTCACGATCTGTTGTATCTTCAAATACTCGAAGGTCGCTCAGGTCTATGTCAAAAGGGAAAAAGGTAAAAAATGAGATCCTCTCAGTTAAAGGGCTGGTTGTGTACCTGGTTAAGCCTTCCCGGATTTGAAGGCCGCCCAATGGGAGGAGCTTGAAATTAACACAAGACGACATCTCATTAGCTTGTATTGCTGCTGCGGAAAGAGACGTGTTTACCCCAAGATTAAAGTTATCCAAGACTATGGGCTTTAGATTCTTCTGTGCTCTTGGAGATACATGTCTGTAGTTTATAAGCACTTAAATCCCCCCGATACTGAACATCGAGCTTACTTGTTTCTCTCTACGAACACCGCGGCCATACACCATGTTCATTGCCTTATTCATTTCTATCTCTGCTAAAACTGCCTGCTTTGAGCTGTCTCTTTCGAGTATTTCAAGACACTCGACTACGAGCATTCGTTCAATAAATCTGTTGAAAATACCGCCCCAAGGAAGAGTATCGGTTGCATATGTTGCCATGGCTGTTACAGGCTTCCAATACATATGATATATTGTATATGCGTCATCGGGAACCCATAAATAACCTACCTTACCATCTTCGGTAAGGTAATACGCTTCCGGTTGAGACGTGGTTGAACCATAATCCCACTTAATTTTATCTGCTTCTGAAACTTCCTGAAGATAGGTATCTTCACCATTAACCCATGAGCCTTCTCTTAAAAATCCATTGTGTGTAAATGACGGAGTATATTCAGCGGTATCGGCCACAGTAGTTACAGTTCCTATCGCATACACAAGATTGCTTGATACATTAACAAGCGTCTGATATATGTCTTCGAGAATTGTATTCGTAAGAGATACTAACTCTGCATCGGTAAATTGAAGAGAATTAGTATCTCTGAATTTTGTCCTTGCGCTATCACCTGCTGTCTTGAGAGTGCCCATTGATTTTTCCTTATATCAATTCAACAATAAAATTTGGTACCCGGCTCATCATTGAAATTGTGTTGTCAGTAGGGTTTACCTCTGCCCTCATGTTGGGATAGAAGTTTTTAGCTACCGCAATAGGGTCTTTGCTTGCATATATCCCTGACTCAGCCGGAATGAATAACCTGTTTTCTTCAACTGAATCTTTTAATATGTTTATCTGCCCTTCTGTTAATTCGACTTCTTCTCCAGGCCAAAATATCTTTTTGTGTGCTAACGAATTGTGCGTAACCGAAATATGCATATCCCTGTTGTCGGGATCAACATTCGATCTATACACACGGCACTTTATAAGTTTATCTTTAACTCTTTTTGGAACACCGACAAAGCCTTCTGTGGTTTCAACTGTTTCATATGTGTCTGTCAGTCCTTTTTGTTTTAATACCATTGCCAAAGAACCTTTAGACCCAAATGCTGTGCCGTCTTCTTTTGTAATTTCTTCCATGATACTTCTCCTTTTTTGTCGCTGAGTTTTGTCCTCAGCATGGTTTCTAAGGGGTAACATTCATGCTACCCCTTAGCATTTAACATTCAACTACTTGATATTACTATAAGTCAGTACAACCATGTTCTATTCTTACCAAGAAATCATCGTTAAGAATCTTGGCGGTTCTGGCGACCTTCCAACCAGAGGTTGCCCTCTGATCCAATGGATCTTCTGTCCCAGCACTACCCATTTTCTTGATGATGTTCTTTACACTTCCCTGCTGAAGCGGAACGGTTCCTACTGCGTTGGCAGCAAATACCAGTGTAGAATAGACATCAATATTAGTACTGTCTGCTGCAACAAGATCAGTTGCTGAAGCAACAACAACACCACCTGCAAGCCAAATCTTAGCATTAGTGGTTACAAGAACCCTAAGGTTGCCCCAATTACCGATCTCTTCTTCCATAACGTCTTTCTGGCTTGCGTATTCCTCAACTTTGGTGAAGCCATGCAATGCCTCATAATCCTGACGACATGACGTATGGGTAATGCCATAAAATGCAGGAGGAAGCGGACGGGTTGCTATTTTAGCACCAGCCATAACCATACTTCTGATTTTTTTGGCGTTTGCGCCTTCAAGGGTTCTGATTACAGACTTAATGTCTGCGACAGCCACCGCCGTTGCAACTGTAGTTCTGCCAGCAACAGCATTGGCATATCTTACATTCGTGCCAGCAATAAACACGTCCCTGTCAAGCGTATCTACTGACTCGCCCATCTGCTCACCAAGAATCTCGCCACCTTCAACCAGTATCGGGTCAAGACCTGTCATTGATACCCAATCAGATACGGTAATAAAGTCTCCATATTGCTTTACGAGTGCATAAATATCTGTGGTGGTAAGTTTTTTACCAGTAGGTGTTACTCCCTCTGAAAGCGGAGTAGTATTAACTGCAAGTGAACCATATCTCCTGAAATTAATTCGAGTGCCTGCGTTCTTTGGAAGCGGACGCACTTGAGCAAATTTCGAATGAATCAAAGCAGGTACAGCCCGCTCTAATAGATTTCTATCGTAATGCCCCTGTAAATTGACAGCGACATCACTTGTTCCCGTTATAAGTGCCATTTTCTATATCCTTTCTTCGGTGTTATCCGAATGATAATCCTTTTACTTTATCTAACTGTTTTTGAAATTCTTCTTTTGATAGTTTCCATACAGGAGTACTATTCTCCTTTGGAGCATCACCACCGCCAGACTTAACCCTAAATCCCGGGTGTTTGGTTTCTGTCGGTGAAGCAGTTCTTCTCTTTGCCATTTCTTGAGTTTTTACAAAATCATAAAACTGACAGAGTGCACCCATGTCTGAGTCAACTTTTTGATAATCAGATACGCTTAGTTGAGAAACATACTTGCCTAACTGCGGAATAATCAAATGAGCGGTTTCGGGGTCTCTCATCTTTAAAGCGTTCTCGATTGCCCTTCCTGCTGGCTGAGGTGCCGGTATTGCTTGGGGCTTTACTGTTTTGAGCGCCTGCCTAAGATTGTCTTGCAACCATTCGGTTTCGTCTTCATACTCTGTGATAGGCTTAATTTTAAAATCCTCTCCGGTAGGTTCTCCTGCGACTTTCTTTTTCCAGTAATTATCTATTGTTTTAGCCAACTCTGGATCAGCGTCCACCATCTGAACCAATTTACCGTGCGGGCCTACTTTTACATCATAATCAAAACCCTTTTGTGCAAGTTTTATAATCTCATCTTTAGGGAGACGATAAGGTCTTCCATTATGGATGATCTCTACAGTATCATCTTGAGCAACAGGGACTTCCGATTGAGCAAGTTCAAACCTGGCTGGTTTTTCTTCCTTTGGTTTTTCTTTGTCGCCAGACTCTTCAGATTCTTCCGTTTCTTCTTCCTGCTCTTCGATTTCTTCTTCGACTTCCTCAGTTACTTCTTTTTCTTCTTCAGACATGTTGTCCTCCTTGTAGCTATTGTCGCTACTTTAAATTTGTCGGGATTCATAACCCCATATTGTTAGGTTGCTGCTGTAATTAATGGATATTGGATATATTGCCTTGGGATGATAAAAACCACATCAGACGTAGCGAAAGCCGCTGCCGCTGTTGCTGTTACCAAAAGTTCATCCGCAAAAGTGTAAATACGGCAATATTTATCCTTGCCTGCCGGTTTCGTAATTGCTCCGACATAAGCCATATTGTCATTGGTTTCGTTTACAAGAATAAACTTACCGTTTGGCGAAACACCAGCCTCAAGGAAGTCAATTGAACTATCCTCAAAATAGGCATGGCTTGGGTTTGTTCCGTCATGTACTGCACGTACAATAGGCACATTCATTCTAAACGCCTGTACTGTAAATGGATTGCCATTTACGTTTGCTGCCGCTGACGCACCAATTCCAATACCGTTTGCTTCCCAATACCGGCCAGGCTCAACTGAACTTGGAGCTGCGGTCGGAAGTGTATCTGAATCGCCTGTAAACTGAACAAGAGTGATGCCGGTGGCGGTAGTTAGTGTTGAAATACCATCGGTATCTATAGATTCGACTCCATAACCAGCAGCCATGTCTATCGTCCATACAACCGAATCTTCCTCGGCTGAACCTTGAATTACTACCTTAGAAGGACACCAGCCTAAGCGAAAATAAATCGCTGCGCCTGTGCCCTGTGCAAGTAATGTTATTTGCTCATTCATTTTTTCTATTCCTTTCTTATTAGTTTAAGTTTTTTGTTTGTTTCGCATGTAGCCAGTGTCGCTACGATTTACTTGTCGGCTTATCGCCAAAATAAAAAAGCCTCCCAGAATCGTGTTGATTCTGAAGAGGCTTTGATTTTCTAAAGGCTTCCAGCTTTATCTGATAGGCTTCCTAAGAGAGATATCAGATTGTATGTATTTTTATGTTATATCATATTGGCTCACCCTTTAATGTGTATATACATGTCCATTCCCCTCCATTAACTGACTTTATCACAACGTCCTCTATCTTTTTACCAAGATTTTCTAAGGCTTTAACCACTATGTGATCTGATTGTAGGTGATTCCAATTTATGTAACCAGAAAGCATTATCGCGGGTTCTCCACCATTACAAATATGAATATCTTTTTTTTCAAGAATCTCCTTCAATTCTTTTCCCGATATTCTATTGTTTCGAAATAATATTTTTGGTTCAAAATTATCATCGTGATATGTCATATCTTTTCACCCTTTAATACCTTCTTGAGTTGTCCTACTAAGAACCCTAACCCTTTTATGAGAGCTTTAATGAGCTGCTCTGTGTCTATTTCTTTCATATTTTTTATTCCAAAATAGGGTCTATTATCATATCAATTACTTTTTTTATGTGTTTTCTATCAGCGCCTTGCATGGCCAGTCTCTTCTCTAAGACTATTTTTAATTGTGCTATATCGTCCTTTTCATAATTATCTTTTAAAATCGCAAGGAGAATAAGCATTAGGGCATCCCCTAATAAGGGGAGGTCATCTACATCATATTGACTTATTACAGATTCACCAGCATCCATACACTGCCCCTTTTTGTGGGATTATAAAGTTGTTCTGTGTCTATCTCTTTCTTAGACATAATATTTAGTATGCCTAATAAGTTTACTTGGTATAGGCCAACCTTGGGAAATAGGATCAAATGACTCATGCTCAAAAATCACCATAACTTGTCTATTTATATTATCATAATATATATTAATTAATTGCGCATCTTTTGGAATGCCCTCAATATTAACAAAAACACAATCTTCTCCTGTAGTTTTACACATATCTCCTATGAAACAATCTGGAATCGGAACAACTACCAATCTTCTATTCTCACCAGCATCCATACACTGCACCTTTCTGTGGAATTACCAGCTTGTCTTCACTATCAACAAATCTTTGGATTATAAACGTCTTGTCAATATCAAGCTTAATAGCATTAAGACATTCTCTTAACAACTGATCATTTATATCAAGCTTATTACCCATAATTTTAAAGTGTTCTCCTGATACCGCAAAAGGTATTCCTGGCTGATCCTTTGGAGAATACAAAGCCTTTTCACCGGTTCCTCCGATGAGTTTATCCTTTTCAGACTGCGTGATTTCTTTACCGGCAACATAATATTTGTAGCTCATATTTCCTCTGCAACATTCCTATTGTCCTGGTACGTCATTATATCAGCTTCATTTATATATGTCTGCAATTTAACCCTAAACTTATTGACTGCCCTGACTTCGTGATAAATAGTTTTGAACTCATCAAGATTAGCATCAAGTGGTAATTGCTTAAATGCTTCAAAGCACATAGCTTCCTGATCTCTTAGGAAATTATCTATCAGTGGTTCGGATAATATCCTTCGTGCTTCACTCGCTAAATGTAGCTTGCGAGTCTTTTCGATTGATTCCTGGTCATCTGCTATTCCCATCACTTCTTTTCCTCTGTCTTTTTTGTTTCAGGCTTTTGCTTATCAGCTAATAGTTCAAGCAATCCAAGCTTATGGTCTAACCTGCTATCTCTTTCTTTCTGAGCAACATCAGCCCGGGCTATAGCAAGTTCGCTTTGTATTTCCGCTGTAGCAATCTCGCCTTCCTGTTTTAGTTTTGCGGTTGCAATCTGACCATCCTGCTGAACCTTCTGAGATTTAACCTGTACGTCCTGGGCTTTGATCTGAAGCTCCATCTCTTTGAATTTCTTTTGAAGTTCCATCATCATCTGCTGCATTTCGGACTGTTCTTTTTGCTGTTGCTGTGCTTTTTGTAAGTAACTTTGAGCATCTTCGATAAAATCGTCTGCGTCTTTAAACCCAAGCGACGTTATGTATCGCTTTGAAAGGTTGTGTATTTTTTCAGGTGTTAAAAGACCAGGAAAATATTCGTTGAGCTTAAACAGAACCCCAAGCATGTGTTCGATCTTTTGTGCTTCCTCAGCGCCTACCGAAGCAGCCACGCCCATATTTACCCTTGTGATTACTCTACCCTGAAGCATGTCAGAAGTGATTTCTCTATCTTGTCCTAATACCTTCGCTTGAAAAGGTTGCCTCATATGCTTCTGATAAAGCATTGCTACTTTACGATAATAATCTTTAAGGCCAAGCTCTGCGAAAATTCTTCCAATCAATTCAAGACGTTGCATTGCTGCGTTCTGAATTGTTATAATTCCTCTGGCCGTTTTATTGAGCGAATCGCTGTCCTGCCCCTGATTGTATTTAGTTATACCGGTACGATTTTCTTTGATCGTATCAACGTACTCAAGGATTGAAAGGCTTACCGGATTGAATGGTTGAGGGGATATGTCTTTTAATCCATCTATTTTGCCGGTTATTACACAGCCTGGAATGTTATTTAAAAGAGCATGAGTGTCGATTGCGCTATTCGGATCTTTTAGCCATCGGCCTGAGTTCTGGAAATCAAAGTTATCCAGAATTCTACGAAAGAGCATGGTCTTGAGGTTTTGAATCTCAATCAAAAGATCTGAATATGATATACCAAAGAATTTATAGCAATCAATAATAGGAGATAACGCAGCGAATGGAATAAAACCATCTTTGTCCTCTTCCCATCTTAATAGATGACCGTTACCCATATAACAAACTATGTTCTCAAGATATCCATTATCGTCAACATCAATCCGTGTGTACCATTCTATAAATGTTACTGGAGACTTAGCGCCCTTCTCTGTGCTGTCATCAATATTAATCTGATCAGCATCAGACATGTAGCTTGTTTTTTCACTGTTATTTATATCTGTTTCTGATTTGCTCTGGCCTGATTCTAACTTGTCAAGATTTTTAAAATATGGTTTCTTGCCTTCGGTGAATGCTCGATTAATTCTCTTTAAGTAGTCAACCGTTACTTCTGTCTTATGTCCTTTGCCGTACTCGTCGTTTACCCCACGGCATTTAGGACTTACAAGAAATTCCCAATGAGGAATGTTTTCCGAATAGATAGAGTCTTTAATGGTTTTTTTAATCTTGGCTTTAATATTTTTAAATGATATTCCACCAGACCCCATGCTCATCTCACCACCATCAGTGATAGTCACATCTGGGTCGCTAACAAGTTGCTGTAATAGTTCGGGTGGAAGTTCGTCAAATTCTGTGGAAACCTCTTCCTGGTCTAAATCCCATGACATCTTCACAAATGCGGTGTCTGATACAAGTGCATCCTTAAACCACTGATAAAATATAAGAAACAGATTCGGCATGCCTTCGCCAAGATCAATCTGAATCCTATCCATCAACGCCTTGCCTACCCATGACTCTTGGCCTTTAATCTCTATCTCGATCTTTGGGTCTCCAGCAGCAAACGTACGAATAAAATACGGCATCATCCATTCTATCGTATCTTGAAGCTCTTTCGTTATAAATTGAGATCGCCCCTTGACCTCGTTGCCCATTTTTTTGCCGTAATAACGATCCCAACTTTTTTCCCTCTTGTCGGATCTTGTTCTGGCATACTCTTCAGCAGCCTGAACCTCAATATTAACCAAACGCTCTATTTCATCATAACTGAGTTTCGTACTCACAGGCATATCCCTTTTTGGTTTTTCTTTTCCATTATTGTGCGATACCATAATTCATGCCAAACACGATCCTTATTTGCACGTGCGTTACAAGAAATACAAAGCGTTGTAATATTATTTGGGGCACAATCTTTTTTGTCATAATTAATATGATGGCGATTCAATCCGTTACTATTTCCCCAACAATCTGGGTTTTGGCATCTGTAGTTATCTCTTTTAAGAATGTACTCTTTAAATTCTTTATCTGACCATATACCACAGTATTGCTCAAAAGACTTCCCCCCTTGCCAGTTTGGATTGTTCTCGCCTGAGTTCTTTTCGCTCATTTTTATTCGAGTTTCTATAGAACGGCTACTTCCACTATGCGCTTTTATAGTCATCTCTGTTTTAAAGCATCCGCAACTCTGTGTACGCCCAGACCGCAAGCAAGTCCCGAGGACTATTGTCTCATTTCCGCAAGAACATTGACATAGATATTTTATCTTTTCCCAGTTATCAACACCAGCTTCTTTAATAATAGTTAGTTTCCCAAATATTCGGCCTAACATATTAATTTTAGCAGCCATAATATATACCTTGTATTGGCTCTATTTCTTCATATGATAAATTGGATGATGCCATTATATTTTATCCTGCAAACTTTTAAACTTTCATGCTCGGCTATTCCATAAAGACCTTTGATATTCTGGGTCAGGGCCGGAAGATGTTCCAATCTTGCACTTAGGACAATTAGCTGAATATCCGCCATCCCAAGTCATTTTGTTATTATCAACTCGTTTGTATGTCTTACTAATAATAGTTTCTTTATAGCCACAAAATGGACATGGCAATAAATCGTTCATAATTACAGGTTGCCTTTCAATATATATGTCAACTCTCCATCTCCCCCTGACTTTATGTTTCAATCCTTGTTTTAATGGATTCTTTTTTTCAATAATACTTCTATATCTTTATCCTACAAACTTTTCGTATAAACTTTCATGCTCTGATTTGAGCTTTTCTTCATCGTTAAGTTTCTTAAGCTTCTTAACGATTATCTGCGTTACGATTTCGCCTATGTCGATTTCTTTGTCTTCAACTGCATTGTCTGCCCATCTTACCTGATCTGCTTCCTGTTTAAATTCAAGTAGTCCGTTCTCTTCCTCTGTGAAAGATAAGTTTTCTTTCGCCTTCCGCATAAGTTTAAGGTTTGTATACGACCCTTCTGCCGGAAGTAGGTTAAGTAACAATAGTCTTTCTAAAACATTAAGCTTCATAATATCTCCTGTAATATTTCCTGGTGGTTATTCACGGGAAGGCTGACCAGGAATCAGCTTTTCAAGCACGTGTCTCTATCCCGTGAGTATTAAGCCTTAATTATGTAGATTCACCAGCGCCCAATAAAATATAATACGCTGTATCTCCAACCATAATTCTTAATGTCGCTGCCGCTGCCACATCTGCACCGGCTGAAAATATATTGCCTGTACCTTCGGTCAACCCCTTGACTGTCATAAGGTAACCAGTGTCCTCAAAAGTCGCTGTGGCAGTTCCATCTCCACTGACCTGACACCAGATAAAAGACACAGGACTTGTATAACTTCCGCTCGCCTGTGTTACCAGCTCTATTTCATGTACTGCATAAGTACCTGTTGATAATGCGCTGCCTGGCAACAACAACTCACTGACCACTGCTGAGCCAAGGCCACTAACAGAACCAGTAGTGGTCGTAATTACTGTGTATCCTTTAAGAGCATTAGCCCATCCACCAAGTGCCGCACTAATTGTACACTGGAACTCAGCTCTTCCACCTACTCCACCTGCGCCAGTCATAGTGCTGACCATATGAATCGGCCTAACAGTACCGCCTGTTGCCGCTGTGGTTGTAATAACTTCGATTGCATGATCGTCGTTAGCTGCCAGGGTTTGTGTGATCCCAAGAGCAGCAGTTTCACAATTCGCTGTAATTGAAATTCCGTAGGTAGGTGTTGAGGTTAAAATACTCAGACCTATTGCCTCTGCCCCTGAAATACTGATCGCTGCTGTCGCACATGCTCCGGTCAAAGAAATACCGTTTGTAGCTGTGCCATTAAAAAGAATACCGGTTGTGCCGGTAAATCCTGACGTTACTGAGATTGCAGTTGTGCCATCGGCTGATATTTCCATGCCTGTCGTAAAACTGCCTGCTACTGAAATAGGTGTTGCCGATGCACCACACACAATCGCCTTATGTGTTGAGGTGGAATCGTTGTTAAGAAGTTTCGTAAATAATGTGTATAATGCTCTCCGACTTTTCCCGTCGGACATATCATTTAATATTTCTGCAAGTAACTGTCCCATGATTTTAGTCTCCTATCATCCTATGAATGTGAATTTCCTGTCTGCTTCCAGCCTCGCCACCCTGATCCCTGGAATTCAACCATTGTCGTTGATAGGATTCTTGTCGGTCGCTTCCTCATAATCCTTCCACCTGCGTCCTTAGAGCATGTCGCTCATGTAGTTCCTGGTCTTTAGATATGTCATAATACGGTTCGTCTAATCCTGCTATTAAAAAACCAAGAGCAGCTATGATCGGATGTTTCTGCGCCTGATCTTGTCGTACCTGGTCGGCTGACAGACCTGACAGATATCCGGGTATTTGGCTATTGTCGCCAAAACTTAAAGCTTTTTTTGTGGGTAACAACAGGTTTTTGATTTGGTGGGAATATAGTCGAAGGTTATGAGGGTCATCAGCAAAGGGCGCTTCAGATATATAAATGCCTTTTTTCTTTTTTGAAAGACTTTGGTTAAATTTATCTATGAAGTGCATCATTAACAAATTGTCTGTTTCCCCATACCATGTTTCGACTAAGTATTTGTTTTGATAATCGTATATTGCCTTGACGATCTTGTCGGTAACATCATTTTGATACTCTGTCAACAACTTTATTTGCCTTTTTTTCAAACGTGGATTTTTATTATAATCCTCAGCCATGACAATCAGAAACCCTGGAAGATCCCCGTAAGGGAACCCAACCCCTCCGGCTATCCTTCGATACTCTGCGTTCTCACCGGCATCGTAATAATAGTTCTTTGTTTGGTTTAATGGTGTTTCAAAGGATTTCTTTTCAATGAGAATCATTTCACTTTTGCAAACTATTCTTCTGTTTAAGCGACATCAATAAATTATATCCTGGATTAACTATTTCATTGTCATATAAAAACAATAGTTCCTCGACTGCTTCCCTGTCCATAAGTTTACCTTTAATACAATACTTCACAGTTCCAGACAAATCATAAAGATTGTTGTTAGCATAAATCAAATTGTATGAAGCAACCCTGTTGCCATTCTTATCAAAATAAAGATCCGGCATCATTTTTAAATTCTTGTTGTAATAAACAGGTTTGGTATCTTCGAATGTTGACATCTTTTCTAATGTCGGCACTAAAAAATCTGCATGTGATCTAAATACAGATATAGACTTTTTCTCAAATAACCCCCAGCGCCTTTTGCCAAAAGCGGTCCTGATACACCTCATAACTATTTGACGAACCCGCCCACCACTTATGCCATACTTTTTACTGACAGATGTCAGTGATTCACCCCACAAAACATCACGAGTTATAATAATGTTACGAATAAAATTTGGACTTTTCTCTGGCATCGTCTTATTTCTTTGGCGCAAGTGCTGAATTGATTAATGGATTAACCCAAGGTGTATCTATTTTGGAAATACCTGCCACCGGATAATCGTGTTTTTTTGTGACTACCTTTTTCTTGGGAGATGCGTCAAGGTGACTACCTTTTTCACCAAGGTGACTACCTTTTTCACCAACAACACCCACAACCCTACCATACTTAGTTATTTCAAATGGCAGGTCTTGTAATTCTTTACATAAATTCTTTTTTAATTCTTTTATATTTACCTGTCTCATGTTAAATCACTCCCAGCAAAGAAACCACCATCATAGAAAGTCAGTACAAGTGAGTCGGCCCTGTCCGGAGACCGCTTCAACAGTTCTTTCATAGTATCCTTGTTCATTACCCTGATCTTACCATTGTGTATTTCGTATGTTGGTACGGATAGTTCTTCCATTAGTTCTTCGTCTGGTGGTAGCATTGATGATGGATCTGTTCTTAGCCATTCTCTAACAGCCCACCATAATTGATCTCTTAGGATGTAAAACTCTCCAAGCTCTGTGCGTTCTGTAGCCTTTGACGCTACTTTTACCGGAGTAGCATTACATCCTGATCTTTGCATATGGGGAGCAACACCCGAACCAAGTCCTGTGGCATCCACATTTACCCGTGATACATTCTTCCCCTTAGCCTCAAGCACGCCCCTATCTGCTGAACTTATTACATCTATACCTTGCCAAGTTATTAATTTATCTACATATCCGCCGTATCTTTTACATAATACGTTTGAGTCGCTTCCATACTCAGCCACATCCTGACCCATAACCCCCACTGTATAATCAGGGGGTGTTTCTCCATGTTCTGAGACATACATATCCCATCGAGTTCTGGCTTTAGATATCCAGTCTTTTGATATGAGATGTTTAGTGGATTGAGACGGATATTGTCCTAAGACCATGTAACTAAAAGCAGGTTCCATGATTTTGTAATATCCTGGCTTAAGCGGTGAATATAACATGCCATTTTGTTTTTTAGCTGTGGATCCGATAAGGAACTCTGGCAGCAAAAAGCACTCTCCGTCAGGAGTCTCCTGCTCTGGCACTAATGGTCTGCACCATTCATTTACCCTGCGAACTGTAGTTTCTCTTGTTACTGCGCCTGGTATTTGATCTGTACCGGTAATGACATTGGGATGATTAAATGCTGATAAGTGTACAACATTCGCCCTATTGTCCCTCTGTATGCGATATGCTTCACCTATCTCTGATCGTGGATTAAACATAACCAAGAGCCGTGCTAAACCTCCTGTCATACAGGACTCAATGCCTCTATAGACATCATCGGGGATGGCATCACCCTCATCAAGTATGAATAATAGATATGGCGCATGTTTTCCTGAAAACTTTGCTTCTCTTTGTGCGTCTGTGCCGGAACTTGGGATAGTTACGCCTGTTAGAAATGATTGCGCTGACCTCTGAACATGAAGTGTTGTTTTTGTAAATGACGAAAATAAATCAGGATGTTGCTCTATCCGAGAGCCGATTTCGCCCCATAATAATTTCTTTAGATTTGATTCCGGCGGAGCTGCTGCTGTATAAACTTGTGAGTCTGGAAAACATGTAAACCACCAACAAGCTATTGACGCTGCACTATGTGTTTTCCCCACGGCATTTGATGATATGGCAATAGTTACCGGATAGTCCCTAACAGAATTCATAAGGGTTTTAACTTCATCGGTGTAGATTTCATTAAGGATATCCATCCCAAACCCTACCGGATCATTTTGATATGTCTGATATTGATTTTCTTTTTGGAGGGATTCTAATACGCCTGGTGCTAATTTACTCGCTAATATTGCAGCAAATTGTTCAGGATTGAATGTGTTGGGCATTTCATTTAACATGCTTCAATAACGCCGCCTTAACTGCTATCCTGTCTTGCTCTGGAAGTGCATTGAGAATGGTGCTTAATGTTTCTTCATCCATGCCAACCTTTACGTCATGCTGATCTTTCCATCGATGCTTATTTTTTAAAGTCATAGCTGCTATGCCTGGATACATTTCTTTACATTTCATGACCCTGGATTCAAGGATTGAGTTAATCTCCTTTTTATGATCTCCTAATTCAATGGGAAACTTTTCGTCTCTTAAATATTGATATGACGACATCGGTAATGATAACGCATATTTGCATTTTACCATTAATTCTGTCTCTGTGACTATGCTTGCATCGCTAACTAATATGTCTTTGGCCTTTTCAAATAAATCAAGAGCCACCTCAAGTGTATATATTTCTCTGTTTGTATTTCCCATCGGTGCTCCTGCCATCATCTATTCCTCTCGCCAATCTCAATATACTCATATATATGCTTACTCCCATCAGGGTAAGTAACTTCTGCTTTATCGCCCTTATTAAGAGTGCTCGATATTTCAGATATTTGTTCTCTGGCATCATCACCGGTTAGTGCTATAATTTTATATGTTTTCATCTATTCCTTTGGTTGATCCAGTCCCAGCGTTTTTGCTGCTCCAAATCGTCTTGCATCTCTCGTTGTTGTCGTATGATTTTGCGTTGATTTCTAATTATTTCTTCTTGGTTTTTTTGCTGTTCGATTTGAGGGTCTATCTGTGACTTCTGATATGGTTTAGACTTATATAATGGGATTTTCGGCTGTATTGTTTTTGGTGCTGTAAATCCGAATGTAAAAGACAACAAAAGCATAGTGATAATTATGTATCTATTTTTCATACTCTTCTTTCCTTCCACAATATCAATAACTTGCCAGTTGATTCCACGCCAAAAGGCACATTAACGCTCTTAAAATGCCGCTCCCAAGTATCAATTACACCCCGATCTCTGCCGGAATGAACGGTTACAAAATCCATGAGATTCTTTTTCGGAATCTCATTAAACTCTTTTTCTTTATGGTATCGGATTATGTTCACAATATTCCTTTTAGTTCTGGATTGTCAGTTAAAACCTGATAAATGCCTTCCGACAATGCTTCTATGTGCTTTTCCCCCTCACTGCCCTGAAACATATCATGCCCTGTTGTATGGTCTATTGCGTGTAAAATTTCGTGAATTAGCGTTACGGTTATAGATGAGTTTGCCCTTTTGATATTATCCTCATTGTCTGTTATTCTTATAGTTTTGGCTGCGCTGTCATGGTCGCCGCACAGGTCAACTCTTTCTGTGAAAACATAAGGAAAAACAATTTTATATTGATGACCACCTATTTTGATTTTATTTGGCAGGTTCACTTTTCTCCTTACCGCATAAAACTAAACTATCCATCCTATATTTTTCCCAATATGCGTTATTGCTCGATCATCCTGGCCAACTACCGGCTGGCATGAATAATCAAGATTAACCATACTTTCGACCGTAATCAGCTCATTATTGAGGTCTATAGTGACATTCCGGTCTTGATTCATGTCGATAATTATTTGTATGGCATCGAAAAAATCAAACATCTTTTGCATTACCATATTCTTTTGTAAATATTTCGTCAATTAATTTTTGTAATGTTATTGGTACCACTTTTAACATCGTATTAATATCGTTAAATATTTTTGTCGGAGCTTTTCTGTATGTCTCGCAGAAATTATTTATATCTCCGTACAATTCAATACCGGCTTTTTTAACAATATCCAACCAAAAAGCCTTATAATCATCTGCAAAGTCAAACTGTTCTATTGGTCTTGCTATCATCTTTTTTAGCTTCTTCGGTTGCCAAATCCCATCCAGTTTCAAACGCAATTGCCAGAGCATTGAATGTGTTCCGGTTTGCCATTCTGATCAGCTTATCACGATTTAATTTCCACGCCATTTCGCATGTTAGTTTTTCCATTTTTGCGCTCTTTCATCCATTTTTCGTTTCGCTTCCCACAATGTCATTTTTAATGTGCTCGCTCCAATTATCAGCAGCATGATAATTGCAAACCCAATGACACATTGTGATAGTATCCATATGCAATCAAGCATGAACTCGATCATCGTGCTGCTCCTGTGATATTGGTGGATGATGCAACCTGGACAAACATATCTTTTCGCACACCGGCTGCATGTCATCTGAGTCTCTCCATTGCGTTTCTGCCCCACAAATAAAACATTTCGCTGGAGTAGAGGAACGAACTATAACGTGTTGGCCGATCTGAATACGTGTTAGTGGGGTTTGGACGGCTTTATCATAGAAATCGAAAATCATAAAAAAGCTCCTTTTGAGGTGTTGCCCCGCCACCACAATAGTAACGGGGCTGGAGGTAAGAGATGAAAACTGTGGGCATTACCCACCTGTATCTTGTTGCGTATCAGATTAAAAAGTACCTGTCAAGCTTTATTTTCATTTAAAAAACACGTCAAAGCGTTTTAGCTGTTTATCCAATAACAACATTAAGTTAAGTCAATTTCCGTACTTTTTAGCTGTTTTAACCTGAAAATAATCAACAAATAATTAAAAATAAATTAAAATATTTATGCTTTACATTTTAGGTATTTACAGGGTTATTTGATAATATGATAAAATTCTTTTGTTGACATATAAAACAATATGCTTTACGTTTTGATTAACTTTAAAAACATTAAAAAAGAGGTTGAAACATGGAAATAAGATTAAAAGGGGCTGGCTGGGGGATGACAGTAAGAGGGCAAAGGGACTGTCAAAAATTAATCATGAAAGGAAGGGACAGCGCAGAGGTAAGGGCGCTAATTCCTGCCGAACTGTGGACACAGGCTGAGAAGGAGATGGGCATAAAAGAAGCCCGTCAAAAAGCTGAAGACCAGCTCTGTTTGCAAGTAGGGCTGGTAAAAGAAGGTTCTTGCTGGAGAGTCCCGGTAGGATGTATTGCTGTACATCCAGACGGGATTGCCGAGGAACATTCGCCTGGATTGTTCCGCCGCCCATCTGGGATAGGGACAGAAATAGGACGTGATGGAAAACTTCGTGTCTTTGCAAAAATGGAAGATACGGAAGGGTTCGGAATGGTGTGCCAAATAATTGGCGTAATCCCGAAGCCAAAAAACCCAGAAAAAACTCGTCAGCATTGGACTGATGGAAAGTCCTGGGAAGAAATTCAAGAAATTCTTCAGGCTGATGAGGCTGGAGAATAATAAAAGGCATGTCAGGCTTAGGCTTGGCGTGCCTTATTGTTTTTAAGGAGGTAAAAACATGAAAGCAGAAAATTATAAAAAACCAATTATCATCAGAAAAATCAGAGATAAGGTCTGGCAAAAATTCCGTGTGATTTGTGCAGACCAGGACATCTCGGCGAACAAGGGTGTCATAAGATTAATTACTGAGTATGTCGAAAGAATGGAGGAATCATGCAAAAAGAAAGAATAACATGGGAAATACTCCCCGATGTCGGCAATCCCTGCAAACTATGCAAGAAAAATGAAGCTACCTGGTTTGCAACAATGGAAATTAACTCTGCCGGCAGTCTCACGATCCCGCTGTGTGATGAGTGTGTGACTATGCCGGAAGCTGAGATACTGGAAAGGATACTGCCATGATTAAGGAAATCAAGGCCGAGGCAATCTACGTTTTAATCCTCTGGATTATTATCACATGGGGAATTATGATATGTGATATAGACCAGCGGTTAAAATCGCATGACTTTTGCCAAAACTGGGAATATAATACTGGCTGTCCTATTCCCACAGGATTCGAGGACGCAATGGTTAGACCATGACTAACAACTAACAAAAAAATGCCCCTGTGTTCATTCATCATCCGCAGGGGCATTTTTTTTAGCACCAGACTTCACTCTCTTCCAGTCGGTCAATGGACACCAGCTTGCAGACACATTCGGATAACCTGGGATATTCGGATATTGGTGCTCAAAATACGGATGGCCACAATCAGCCCCACTATCGTACTGACACTCAAAACAATTATGTATAATAACTATTTTTTCCATAATCAACAACAAATTTAGCCAATGTCCTCGGTTTATAGTGTAGCTTTCTTAGCTTTACAATCTTATCACACAAAAGAAACTTATTCGGCGTAAATGTTGTTTTAAATATTCCGGTTTTATTTGAGACTATTGCTTTCTGGACATAAACTCCG
>Ga0180732_1000912_pt1 | contig 20824 bp, 20 predicted proteins | sample KR11_01MetaG_FD_148674 | JGI IMG/M metagenome (GOLD analysis project Ga0180732, IMG submission 148674) | Groundwater microbial communities from the Olkiluoto Island deep subsurface site, Finland - KR11_0.1 MetaG | ecosystem: Environmental > Aquatic > Deep subsurface > Groundwater | place... | reverse complement strand
ATATACGAAATTAATTTATTTTTTATAATAATTCATAAAAGTTAAATGCGTCAAGCTAAATTAATTTTTATGTGGGGTTTTGTGGGGTTCTTAATTGGCAAGGGTCAACTCGTATTTTTTACACGGCGGGCTTGCCTAATGCCTTGTGTTTACCGGCTTGGAAGGCAAAATTGCTCTAAGTCGTTCGCAAAAGATTTTTTCGAATCGGCCAATTATTTATGCTTAATTCATGAGGAATTCGGAATTGCAGGAAGCGTTTAAGAGTCTCGTTCAACTTGCTTTCAAGCTGAAGGCAAATAAGGAAAATAGGAGCGGCTCTCTGAATCACATTTTTTGCAAGGGGAATAAAATCCTCATTGATGGGACGACCGGCAGGACTTGGATAGTTGGACTCCAAGGCCATAAAGAAAAGAAAAAGGCGATGAAACAAGCGGATATGTAATGGCACTGGACCACTGAATAATCTGGCAGCACCAATTTTTCCTGAAAATCAGCAGCAAAAAACAAAAAGGGGCAAGGCACTTGCCCTAACCCCTTGATTTTTATGGTAGGCGGTACTGGGTTTGAACCAGTGACTTCTACCGTGTGAAAGCGTTTAGCCCATTGTTTTAAGAATATATATTATTTTACGATATTGTATAATAGTCTTTAATATTATGGTGTTTCTATTATCAAGATTGTTTGGTATTATGTTTTAATATTCATTTTTATGGGTCATTATAGAGACCTAATGGAGACCTAAATTTAGAAAGGCTTAAAGCTTCCCGGGGATAGGGTAGCTCCTGAAAAGCTCAGATATCCTGGCTGAGCCTGCCCCGGATAAACGAACAGGACGCTACAGGAGGTGGAATTTTGGGAAAAGACCTTCATCTCGAAAACTGTATTACACTTGCTTGCACTGAGGAAGCTTGGGAACAACACCTTTTTTCTAAAGGGAATTTTTATTACGCTTTGTCATTGTATTTACATGTATGTGAAGTTTTAGTCTCAGGCTTTCCTGTATCTTGCGATGAAGATTTTCCCCCATCATTTGAATATATTTATAAAAAGTTGAAAGAAAACTTTCCATCAAGACCCTCAATGCTGGTTCCTAAGCGACATAAAGAATTTTTCATAAAAGCCAAGCTTTTTGATGATTTTTTCATAAAACCCATGGATACTGATAATATTGATGATTTCTTAGACAATGTACATGATTTTTTTAGTAATGGTCTTGATGAAATTTCCGATATAGATATAGAAGATGAAATCTCTTTAGAGAATTTGGCCCATTTATCGTTATTAATGGCGGGAACTTTTTATTCTGCCCCCTTTTTTCCAGATGCTAAAAAACACATCTTTTGTATAAAGCGATATGATAACCTCGCTTTACACCTTGTGGCAAAAGTTTATAATACCCTTGGATATTGGACTGCTAAAATGGAGGAAAAAAAACGAAATCTAAAAAACGTTTCAGTACGAACAGAAAAAAAAATGGACAATATCAAGATAATAGAGAAAATGTTAGTGGAAAGTGAGTTTAAAGTAGATCGTAATTTTATACGTGAAGCTATGAAAAACACAGACAGATATGAAAGAACCGTAAAAGATATGATAAAAAAGGTTATGGAAAAGAAAAATAAATAGGAAAAAACACCGATTTTTCGCAAAAACAGCGATTGTACGTAAAAACGTTATTATTTCAATTGTTTAACTGTTTTTGCTGTAATATAAAAAGCCATACTGATTGTCAGTAATGGCTTTTTTTAATTTTTAAGCAAAGGAGAAATTACCATGAACCAGAATCTTTTAACCGTTGATGAATTAGCAGAATCTTTAAATGTACCCAAAAGCTGGATTTATTCCCGAACACGAGAAACCGGACCGGACGCTATGCCTAAAATTTCCGTAGGTAAATATCGCCGGTTTGTTCTTGATGATGTTTTGGAATGGTTGAAAAACCAGAATGAGACTGAGTAATGAAAATTACGATCCTTGGGAAAAATGGCCTGAAAACAGTTGACCTAAACAGAAGAAAAGCGATCAAAGAAAAATGCCTAAACTGTAGTGGATGGTATCACAAAGAAGTGACTAACTGCACATTTACAGATTGCCCTTTATATCCTTTTCGGGCTGGACAAGGCAAGCAAAATGCTAAGCACAGGTCAAAAAAAATCCGGGAATATTGCGTTTGGTGTATGGATGGAAATACCGGCGAAGTTTCAAAGTGTCCTTCCACAGACTGCCCCTTATTTCCATATCGAAAAACAAAGATCGAACGGCCAGCAGAAATCAAATCCTTGCCGAAAAATGGACATATAGAACCGTTTATTGAGGATAAAATACAAGTTGAATAGCCCAATATAGTAAATGGCAAGTCGTATGAAAAACTGTAGGTATGGACAAAAAAGCATTAGAGGTAAAAATGGATAACTCAAAACACAAAGAGGCTAAAGAAATAGACAGAATTGAAGGTGATAGAATCATATTACACGATTTCTCCCCCAAAGGTTTCAGGGAGATCAAAACAGTTGAGATTATCACAGGTCAGAAAATTCACATCTATAAAATAAAGAAAACCAGAAAGGGAAAGTATCTCTTTAATTAACACTATTTCTTTCAACTAATATTTCAAGGCACGGCAAGCCAGTTAACAGCCAGTAAGCCAATATGCCAGTAAGCCGAATGCTCATGATGCATATTCGGCGGGTTTATGAAGGCAAATAACTGGGTTGATAACTTAGATAAAGCTCCGAAAATTGATTTCAACATGCAATTGCAATCAAAGGGACTTAACAAGCTTATCAAACATTTGTTCGATCTTATACCGGATAAGCCTCAACAAAAGGCGTATATGAGCAAATTGCGGGAATGTTTAAGAATAGTTTTAATCAATTTAAACAATACAGATGGATATATTTCATATAGCCGCAACGATCATACCCCCGAATATAAGTCTAAAAAATACTCAGCAAGAAACATAAGCAAGGTCGTTGATTTTTTATCAAGCAATGGATTTGTTGAGAACAAAACAGGTTACTTTTTTGACAATCCGGCAGTTCGCAGAAGGTCAAGGATGAGATGCCTTGATAAGCTAAAGAAATTGTTCAATGATTACGAAATAAATCAGGATGATATCAGGATAGATAAGAAATCAGACCTGATAATACTGAGAGATAAATCCCAAAAACCCATCCCATATAAAGACACAGATTTCACTTTAATAGCAAAAGGCAACTTAAATAAAATTAACGAGTTATTATCCTATCATGATATCACTAAAGGCAATGGTTATGCCATCCATCGGAAAGCCTTGCACCGGGTGTTTAATGAGGATTTCGAACATGGCGGGCGTTTCTATGGGCCTGAATGGCAGTCATTAAATGGTGATGAGAGACTATCTATGAAAATAGACAACTCTCCTGTAATTGAACTTGATTTCAAAGCCCTGCACCCAACTATATTATATGCCATTAATGGTATTCAGCTACAGGAAGACCCTTATTCGCTTAGTGGATGTTCTCATGAAATCAGAGAGTTTCTAAAAGTTGTAATGCTAATACTCATAAACACAGGCGATAAAGAAAAAGCAAGACGCGCCATCCAGAATCTAATAAACAAAGGAGACATAATAAAACCACGTGAAATAGAAGACCTAAAAGTCGTGATAAAGGCTTTCATAGATAAGCACAACGACATTAAAAACCTGTTCGATAGTAATACTGGTTTAAAGCTGCAACGTTTAGATGCTGATATTTGTGAGTCTGTCCAGATGCATTTTTATCAAAATGGTGTTCCTGTTTTAAGCGTCCACGATTCGTTTGTTATTAATGCCATTTTTGAAAAAAAATTATATGAAACCATGCAAGAGGTTTTCTATAATAAATTCAAGAAGAGGTGCCAAGTTACCAAAAAGGGCAAAAAAAGTTTTTAATCCTTATGAACCCTCGTCAGTTAATGGATTAGAGAGATTTTTAGCTTAGATGTCTTGTTAGTAATAGTATAAAATGGGCGCGGTATTAATAGTTCCCCTTGGTGGTTGGATGGGATTAAGGAGCGCTTATTCTTAATAAATACCTAAAAAAAACCTAATAAAACTTAATATTCAACGACTGCACATAAAGGTATTCTTTTGAGAAGAATGCTACAAATTACATACAGTGCAAAAACAGCAATAAACGCTTTTATATCAACTGGTTTAGCTTGTTTTATGCATATAGATTGGAAAAATTTATTTAATGATTTCGATTAAATAAAAGGAGCTGCCTAAATGGGCGGACGTGGTTCAGGCAATTGGTGCAGGGATTCAAAATCAACGACTGGAAGCCAGCATCGAATTGACATGCGGTGGCTGAAAAAGCAAGGTTATCTTCGGCCTGGCAACGCTGGATCATTGTCATGGTCAAGGGGTGATGAACAGACAGGCTCCATCGGTTTCAGGATGGAACATGATAGCATGGTTCTTAATTATCGGCACCGTCCGCATGGCGGAGAATGGGAAGATGTAAAACAGACAATTTCTTTTGACCGGACAAGCTGCAACTATGGCGGATTCCGAACCTGGTTTAAGTGTCCCCGGTGCTGGCAACGGGTAGTGCTTCTCTATGGTGCCGGGAAATACTTTTTTTGTCGACACTGTTATAATCTAACCTATGAGAGCCAGCAGGTCCTTCGTTGCGACCGCCTAATGATGAAAGCAAGAGCAATCAGAAAGCGTGTCGGCGGCAACATTGATTTGGTTTTTCCATTTCCCAAAAAGCCAAAGGGTATGCATTGGAAAACCTACCGGAGGTTGCGAGAAGCTGAACAATCGAATAAATTTTCCTTGGCAATAGCCTTGAAACAGTTTGGTTTTGATGATGGGTGGGTGGAGGAGATGATCGGTGAATAAACGCAATATGCAGAACCATGTGGAGAGTAAAATCATAAATTCTTTTTGGGCCACAGTTACGCTAAAAGCGCTATGACGGTTATCTTGATAAGATTGTACTGTATCGGCCTTACCCTTTTTTATGGACTATAAAAAGGGGGATAGACCGGATTTGCAATTAGTTAGGATTAATCAATTAATTAAACGTTTTGCGCACAAGGCTATGTTGTTTTAGAAGACTATAAAAAAGAGAATTTACCGACACTATAAAAAAGAGTTTATGGATGACTAACGTGTGCGCGAGGCAATAGTTTTGCACCACAATATCTTGACTCATAAAAAAGAAATAAGTCCGCCTATGTGCGCGAGTCAATAGTTCTTTGAAATATAAATCTATGGTGAGATAACAACCAGCCTGAAGTCGGTTGTAAGTATGGTGTGTTAACCCCAAGGAAGGGTTGCGTGTCGCCATCCTGTCAAGGCAGGTAGGAGGCCTAACCGGAAAATGGCAATTTTCTTTTAGTTCAAGCTGCTTGAGGTATTGATTTCATATCAATATCGCAACTATCTGTGAATAAGGCTGAATGTTGAGTTGCCTGGCGGTGCTTTCCCGTCCAGTGAAACGATTGGTTGTGATTGACTCTGTGGTCTGTATTGACCGTGTTCATGCCTTCTACGTTATCCCGATGCTTTCTCGATTAGAGGTTTATGTCGTAGGCTTCTGGTGTCAGAATACAGTGATTTGTTAGATTTTTTGTTTTCATTGTGTCAAATAATTCCACCCCTAATGTTTTAGACCCCTAATGCAATAATTATACTTGACAAGTTTCATCTGCTGTTTTAAGTTGTGATAACCATAAAAAAGGAGACTATTATGAATGATGAACTAATAGACTTGAAAATTCAGTTGCAAGCTGAAAGAAACCAGATTATTGAAAGCCTTACCGAAATAGACAACAAGTTGTCGTCTATTAATACAGTACTTGATTTATTAAAAGAACAACATCCCCAAACTGATAAAAAACAAATGCCACTATTCAACGTAAAGCAAATTTCGGATAGGTTTAGTGGGCTACCCTTCAAAAAATCAGTTATTTTACTCCTTAAAGATGAACCAAAAAAGACTTGGACACCGAAAGATATTTTCGAAGGCTTATTAAAAGAAGGATTTGAAAGTAACTCTAAGAATTTCAAGAATACTGCTCGTACTATGTTAATGCACATGCGGAAAAAGGAGGAAATTAAATCAATAAAGACGGATAGAAGTTTTTTATATAGCTATAAAGAAATAGACTCTGCCCAACATAAGGCTGAGACAGAGTCTATTGATGATGCCGGAGGATTGGGCGAGCGGTCGAAGCCGACTGATTTATAACCAGTTGTGGATGTTGCACCATCCACCGAGGGTTCAAACCCCTCATCCTCCGCCAAGTGCCGGTATAGTTTAACGGTAAAACAATATGGCCTACCACCCTATTGATGCGGGTTCGAATCCCGCTACCGGCTCCACTGTGCCCATGTAGTATAATGGATAATACATTTGCCTGCTAAGCTAAAAATCCAAGTTCGAATCTTGGCGTGGGCACTTACTTCATAAAAGTATAGCACTTAAATAATTTTGTCAAGAATTTTCAAATTTTCAAATTCTGAATTAATGCTCCGGCGCAAGCAGCTTTAATAGCTGAATATGTTGTCCCGTCTGATTGGGTTTTCTTCATTTTTTAGCGGGGGGCAAGCGACCAATGCGAAGCGAGGGAGCGAAGGTAAAGGGTGGGCGGGGGATTTGGTGGCTTTCTCTGCCTTGGAACCTGCACATAAATATGTACCGCCAAGACCACGCCCACTCCCCCGCAAAACAACATAAATTTAAAAAACTTTCTTTAGAATATTTTATCAGGCTTCGTATCTTTTTCTTTAAATAGTGATAGAGGAATTGGTATTTTTCAACCGGTTCCGAATTCATTAGCTTTCTCCCTTAAGGGGAAGGCTGGATCAGTTTCTCATGGAGCAGGATGCGTATTGAGAATCTGAAACAGCCTGATTGGGCGGGTGGGGTAAGAGATAGGGAGCCCTTGGGGGGCGGACGGGAAGTGCTGAGTGTCCGTCTTTTACTCCCTTGTGGTGAAGATGGACTCTCAGCCTTGGGCGGGCGGGGCGATCATAATAAAAAAGAAGCGGGTATTTTTACAACCGGCTTCATCTTCCTTTTAAATTAAAATGGAGCGGAGTGTATGCTAACGGGTGTCTGCCCCCCAAGACAAAAATAAAAATGCGAAAGTGCAGCGGGCTGCACGGTGCCCTGAATCTAAAATGAGGATTCCTTACAGGGCGTGAGCTACCATAATCCTGGAAGGCCGCCATGTGCCAAAAGGCTGGCGTGGGATATGCCCAGAAAAATATAGCCTGAAACGACAAATAGCCAATTCAGTTAAAGTGAAAGGCTTTTTCTGGATCTGCATATCCCATGACAGCCTGACGTACTGGCGATAAGCCGCCCAGGACCGGGAAGGTAGGGGGGTTTGGGGGGCGGAAACATGTAATACACGGAGCGACTTCCTTTAGTTTCCAGTGCTTTATGCTAACCTATTCAGAATCGTTCAACTCTTTTCTTGTCTTCCAAAAATCAGGGGATCCCTTTTAAAAACTGAGCATAGCATGACCTTAACCTTTCGAGCCTCTTTATCGAAAGTTTAAGGTGATGCAGAGCGAAGTGTCAAAAACCCCGGGGGAAACCTTTGGTTCGAGACGGGCAAATAAATTACGAAGAGCCTGGATAGCCGAGCGGTTAATTGAATCCTTTGCATTCAGTATTGGTCTAAATCGTGGTCATTTAGAAGCGGGCATCTTTTCTGCCGGCTTCTATTTTCCTTTTAGGGGAAAGATGGGTTCAGTTTCCTACAGAGCAGAATGCGGAGAGGAATCTGAACCATTTTGGGCGGGTGGGGTAACCTATTATTTATAAAATAGTGAGGAGTTAGCATTAGGTCAGCTATCTCCTCCCACCTGTTCTTTCTTTTTTCATAGCCCTTATGATTTAATTCCGCAGTTTACAGGTCATAAGCCTAAAAATTGCTATAACCATTCCGATATACTTACAATATCCATTAGTTGACTATAATATTTTCCCTTTAAGTAAAGAGCGGGATGATGCTTGCCTGGTTTGAGCACGGCAGAAGGTAGAGATGTGTGAGGAAAAAATTTCCGTATGTACGGAAACTTTGTAAGGATTATAGATTGGAAGTGAGGGGGAATGATGTCAAGGTTTTGGCGAAAAAAAAGGCTGGCTGGAAGGAGCCCCGCCCTGTGCGAACCCGCAAGCCGTGGTGTTGTGGGGAGGGGGAGAGAAAAACTCCCCCTTACCCGATTAGACTTCGTATTATCAGCTTACCATTACGCTCCAGTCATCAGATGTAAGTTCAATGGTCTCCATCGCTTGAGAACAAAACTTTTGAATGCTTTGAGCCGACAAGTTGACCTCGATGAAAAAACCATTTTGAAGCTGTCGTACTGCCCTAAATTTATTTTTGTCTTTACCAAGATGGCGAGGAAAGTTCTGAGCAATAATTTCAAACTTGTCGGGTTCAAGATCTGCAACAGTATTGAGTGTTTGCTCCAAAACATCACGCCATGTTTGAACTTGAAACTGCTGCCCCAAGATTTTAAGGCCTGTTGGCAATGTGCCCGTAACTTTCTTTAAGTCAGATGTCGCAGTGCTTTCTTGTCCGAAGCAACTCCAAATCTCAAGAGCTTGTTTTGCTAATGCTTCTGCTCTTCTCTCAATTTCAGTACGTGTCCAAGAAAAGATAGAAGAGAAATATCTGTTTAGCTCCAAGTGACTGTCGTTATATGTCTTTTTCTTACTTGTGAAATTGTCATTTGACAACTTTGTGTTATAAGCGGTCAAAGTCAGATTCCCGATTGTATGTAAGAAAAGTTCATGGGTATCTTCCCAGTCTTCACCGATATGATCCTGCCACCACTCAGATAAAGTTTGAGGCATTACATGTTCTATTGTTAAATTGTCAAACGGTACGGTCTCTTTGTGGGTAAAGGATTCTTCGAGAGTTTCAAGAATGAGCTTGGTTTTTATCTGCCTGTCTCCAGCACCATAAAACTTTGTTTCCTTGAACCGTGTATAAAAATCGGTGTCTTTTGGATAACCCCTGCTTTGTAATATTGCTTTGACACCTTCAGCATGGTTGTCTTGATGCCTTGTGATTAATAGCGGATAAACTGCGGGGAAGATTTTGTTAAGTTGATTTGTAGGCACATTGCAGACAAATCGGCGGATAAGATAATTTTCGAGTGTTTTCAGAATGGTAACAAAGTCGGCCTTGCTTATCTTGTTTGCTGTATAATTACCGTAAAAGTTCAAAAGCAATGGATATGCCGTTGTGACCTCTATTCTGTTCAACCTGCGAAAATATTTCTGTAAATCTTTCTCTGGCTCAAGCTCCGGATAGATCAGGCGCTGATAGTAAACAGAAAATTTTTGCAGCTCCTTAAGATAATCAATTGCATTCGTTGGTGATACTTTTTCTTTGAGAGCATAATAAACGTCATTTTTCTTTATGATGCTCCCGTCTCTCATCAGATAGTGTCTTATATATTCGGTTAGGCTTTCATTCAATGCGATTTGCATTGGGTACCAATAATTTTTGTAAACTTCATCTTGATTGTCAACGTGAATGCGCATGAAGAAATAATTGCGAATGAGGTCTGCCTGTGTTAATGGTTTTCCTTTAGCGTTCAGGCTTTCAAAAACTAAATATGGGTTATCATCGGTATCGAGTACAATGCTGACAACTGAAAAATAGCTGGTAATGATCTTCTTTATCTTGTCGTGTTCAAACGATACTTGTCGCAGTTTCTTTTCAAAAAAATTGTATGCCATCGTAATTTGACTTTCGGTTTCGGTTTCATTTGGTTTTCCGTTGATGAGGTTCTTATATATGTCTCTATCAACCTGTGTTGGCATCAATTTGAAAAAGTCATTGTCCTTCTTATAGGGATTGACAAGTAAGGTATTATTGATTTCCTCAGCAAAATCTTGTTTTTGTAGCTCACGTGCCTTATTGCGCAGGAGAGTTAGCAGAACAAAGATTGTCGTTAAACGTTGCTGGCCATCAATTAGCAAGAATTTTGCGACGCCTTCGGGCACTGAAACAGTCGGCATATTTACGATTGAACCAATAAAATGAGTCCGTGGGTTTTCAGCTTCGCATAGTTCGATTAGGTCTTTCCATAAAATTTCCCACTCTTTTTTTTCCCAGCTATAAGTCCGCTGGAAAAGAGGAATGACGTACTGTTTTGTACCCTCAATTATGTCTTGCAGTTTAGTTTCTTTTGCCTGCATTTTCAGGTTTCTCCATTTTGTTCATTTTTATGGTCTAATGTAAATCAGCGGAGCGGCTTTTTTGTGTCCACTGAATTTATTTGATGGGTTATGACCGAATCGGCTATTTACTCCTATTCAACCTTCTTGACGAAAGCTTCTTCCATATTCTGTCTGCAAGTTTTATTTCTTTATCAGTGAAGCCATATCCTTTTTTCAGGATTTGGTCATTGGTAGTTTTCAGAATTTCATCAATGCTTTTCTTTTTCCGCATCATTTGGTCAATTTGATAAAGTATGGCTTCATTTTCCTCTTTGTAAGGAAGAATGATTTTTTCGGTTTCACTGGGCATGAGTTCTAAAACGCCACCGCCATAGGAACGACCTGAGATTTCAGAAAATGCCAATGAAAGGGAATTGTAGAAACTAGCTACAAAAACATTGATGTTTACGCCTTCTTTGATGAAAACGCGGTGCATGGTGTCGGTGGTGTATGCACCAGCTTCATTGATTATCAATTTTGGGAAAAGATTGTTTCTTCGTATGAATAAAGCCTCTGATAGTTTTATGGAAGGAACTACAAACCAGTCCTCACGAATGCCTGTTTTATAGCCTTTGTTGACGCCCATTGATTCGCCCATAGAAATGTATGAATTCGCACCTTTGTGTCCATCTAATTTCTGTTTGGGAGGGAATACCAATAAATGGGCTTTTGCTTTGGTCAGGCGATTACGCATCCAGTCTTCTTCATTAAAAATAATGCTGTTAACCTGAACACTTCTGCCTACCATTGGTTTGGCAAATTCCTGCAAATTATAGTCTTCCACAACCGGAAGTGAAACGGTAAAGTAGTCATTCGCACCTGTAGTAATGCCGACTTCTACATTGGCATAATCGCCAATTCTTGGAATGTTTCTTTTCTGTGCGACCGTTTCAAGAAAGTTGATTTCTTCCTGTTCAAGGAAATAGAATGTCCATTTATTGCTCTTGAAGTCAATCTGTTTCTTTGGGCTTTTTAGCTTGTTTACATCCAATGTTTCCAATTCGGATGCGTCTGTCAGTTCCAAATGTTCAATAAGATGGCTATCTGAGCCGGTTTTTTCGCAAAGTAGCAAGACAACTTCCTGTTGAATATCAGGAAATACAAGCTTTTTGAAGGATACAATATTAATTTTATTGTAAAAGTGAGCTAAGAACTCTCTTAGCTGTTGGGCGTATGAAACCTGCAGAATTTCCGCAGGAATTACAAAACCGATTTTACCTTTTTCTTTCAGTAAGAGACTTGAACCAACGACAAATGAAACCCAGGCATTGGTAAGCTTGGTGTATTTAAGTCCAGCACGATTAAATATTTTGGCAGCCTCTTTCTGTTGTTCTTCATCAAAGTATTGATATCGAATGTAAGGCGGATTTCCGGCAATAAAATCAAATCGTTCCGTAGTTTCGTTACAGTACAAATGAAAATCGGTGTTGATAACCGACTTGGTTTTTAAATTAATATTATTCGCTTTTTCTGCTTCTGCTTCATTAAATTCAATGGCAGTGACCTTGTTGAACTTGTGCTTTTGTTTCTTTAACAGTTCAAGAAACACCCCGTCTCCGCAACTTGGTTCCAGAATATCATAATATGAACTTTCATTGAGGCCCCATTTTAAAATAAAGGCTGCAATGGGTTTAGGTGTATAGAATCCACCTCTAAGTTTTTCTGCTGATGCGTGTTTAATTAGCTTCATACATTTCTTTTATTAGAGGGATTAATAAATCGTCATTTCCTAAATCAAAAAGTTTTTTCAAAAGCTCACTGAGGTCGTTTTTCAAAGACTCAAATTCTCTGTTAAGTCTTGTCAGGGCTCGTTTATTGTTGTGGTTTTTGTCGATTTTACCTTGTTTCTGGATAAGTTCTTTTTGAACTTTCACAATTTTATCATGCAAGGCTTTATCGTTTTTATTATCAAAATCAATTTTCCTGATAGGTAAGCGTTTCAGAACCTTTGTTCCTCTTGCGATATATCCGCCTCTGAAAACTTCACCCAATAAAGCCGAATACCACTCAAGGTATTTCGAATTAAGCAGTGCCTGAATGTAATAGATTGAGTAATCTGAATCTTGTGGTAAAGCAACCGCACAATATCCCGCTGTACCTCCCGAAGAAATTAGTGTTCCGTAATAATCAATCGCATATTTATCGCCAACGGATAAAACACCAACAATAATTTTTTCAGGCAAACCGCATTTATCCAAACTTTGATGCCGTCCATACCTGTGCCATTCGTCTTTGGTTTGCGGTACGGGCTTTATATCCCTTTTCGGATTGTCAAGAGCAGGTTTGTTATGCAAGAGGTATTTGTATGCTGCAGGTAAGTTCTTTTTTATTTCTTTCAGGCTAATTAAATCAACGCCATTTTTTGACGCATTATACGGATAGATAACCCTTGCATTTGGTTTGAAGGGGCGATAGGTATTTAGATTATCTTCTCCAGATGAAGTCTGAAAATAAGGTTTGGTAGTTACTTTCTCGATCTTCCAAGGTTCTCCTTCCTTTTCGAAATGATAATAGGTTTTATCTTCTTTCGTAGGCTGGAAAATATATATGGCATTGGCACTCGTTTGTATTCCGTTGAAAATACCTTCCCGACCAACAATATCTTCGAGCAACGCACTTTGATCATTGATTTTGTCAAACGCATTTTTAAGCCCCGGGGGAACAAGTACCCACCCATCTTTATTCAGGCTATTGGTCTTTATTGTTTGATACACAATATCATCTTTCTCGCTGACTTTCCATTCGGTAAGGTTTCGTATTTCTGTATAGCTGAAAGAAGGAGACGATTTTTTTCTTAGAATCAGTAAACAAGTGTAAGTGGTTTTGCTATTGAATACCTGATTGGCTCCAAAAGAAACAATGTTGTGAACGTAACCTTTGTACTGTAAAAGATCCCTGAGTTTTGCACCGGCACCTACTTTGGCAAATTTGGATGGGACAATATAACCAAACCAACCGCCATCTTTTAGTAATTCAAGCCCCCGTTCAATAAAGACAAAGTATTTATCAAACTGCTTATACGCTGTAGTATATTTTTTTTTATAAATCAGTAGTTCTAGAGGGGTAAACTGTTTCATATCCTCTGATTTCATGTAAGGGGGGTTCCCCACAATTACATCATATCGCTCATTAGCAAAATCAAAAGGATTTATTTCAGCAGCAGCTTTTTTATCTTTAACATCTTGCGGAGTTATCAAGGTGTTTCCAAAATGAATGTTACTGCTTAGGTCGGGAAGTATTGGTTTTTTTGCACTTACAGAGTTGTTGTCTTCTCCTTCAAGGAGCTTGAGCAATAAACCAAACTTTGCAGCCTCAACGGCATTGTAATCTTTATCCGTTCCAAAAATGCAGTTCAGTAGAAGTTCTCTCTTTAAGTCGAATGGAAGCTTATAGGTATTGATATTGGTCTGAATGAGTTTGGTTCTGTCATTTACCAAATAGAAATCAACCAAAGTATCACACAACAACTGAAATAATTCCAAAAGGAAAGCACCTGACCCACTAGCTATATCCGCCAACTTTGATCTTAGAATTTCCCTATCAGACTTTCCATCGCAAAATGGAACTACGGACTGGTTCAGAATCGATTTGATAATATAATTGGGGGTGGTTATAATGTCCCTGTCAACATTTTCAGGTTTCCTGACTAATTCAATATTTCCGTCTTTGATTGTAAGCTTTTCTGAAAGGAAAATTTCATAGATGCTCCCTAAAATATCTGAGGAGAAGACAGTAAAGGAATACGGACTTTCAGGATAATAAAGCTGCTTAATGATCGTCCAGAAAACAGAACTGATATTTCCAATTATCCTTTCAGATAGAAACTGGTCAAAAAGTCCGGAATTATATTTCTTATCTGCCTGGTCGAACTTATTTAATAGTGCTTTGAAGTTCTGCTTGTCGGCAAATTGAAACAGGGTTTGATATGTCTCCAAATCCCTGTCTTCACAAACTCTCAGGAAGATAATTCGGTTGATATAGCTCTGAACATAGTCGTTGAGCAACTGTTCTGAGATTTTTGGCTCGTGCTTATAAATCTCTGCTCCGAGTTGTTTTCGCCATTCGTTTATTTGGTTCAGGAAAAGATTGTCAATGCTGAAAAGACTGAGTTTATCCTCAATACTTTTCCATTCCTCGTCAAATTTTCCAGTGTAAACAGAATCCCTTCCAAGTAAACTTCGAAGTTCATTAAACTTGTCTTCAAATTCGGTGTAATGGTATTCTTTAATAAGTGCCTTGTTGTGGCTATCGTCTTTTTCAACATTTACCGAACAGTCGTAAATGAGCAGGTATTCAAAATTGGAGAGAACGGATATTTTCAGTTTAGCAGTAAATCCGTATCGTCTTACTTGCTTGGCATTGTCAATATTTGATTCAATGGTAATACTTGGTTTTTTTGCTTCTAGGAAAAATTTCCGTTCTGAAAAAAGTCTAAAAGTGTAATCTGGTTTTTTGGAGTTTACGGAAGCATTTGCTTTTAATACTTCTTCCAACAATACTTCTCTTTCGTTTGTGGGTTTGCAAGAAACGTTTTTTATATCCCAACCCAATAGTTCAAATAATGGGTCAAGAAAGTCAGACCTGAGTTGCGACTCGTTGTAAGTCGCTTTCAGGTAATTTGCTCTTTTGGAGTGATATTTTTTTACAAGATCTTGTATGGTCATTTTCAACTATACCGAAGTTTGATGTTGACTATTTCTTTGGGCTAACCGCTGAATTGAGCTGCGGCGGGTTTAAAGCCAAGAAGAAACTATCAAATAGAAGCAGCTAAAAAATAATGCCTTTTAAATTGCCGCAGCTTTTAGCCGCCAGACTCAAATGATTTGTGTACGTCCGGCATGGGCGTGAACTTATGGGGGGAAAGTCCCCTATACGTGAATCCTGTTAATGTTCTGAACACATTAATAAAAGTATTAGCCAAAGGCAAGGGCAGAATTATTAGGTGTTGTCTGAGGGAAGCCGGAATACACAACTAATAAACCAGCGATCATTTTAAGGCTGACAAAGCTTACACGGCCTATACCCCAAACTAATGGCTTCTCCCCTACTATTGAAGACCTCCGTACAGTTCTTACAGTTGTAATACCTGCATCCTGGCGCATGAAACATCTTTGATTCCACGTTTCCGTGATAGACAAGGCTTTGATTAGCTGCCTGCTTTGTATGGTCAGTGCGAGAACCACGAGACTTACCATGCCGAAACTCCCATGGCGGTATCGGGTTAGAGTGTGACCATAGTCCGGTCTTATTAGCCTTTGCAGCGGCCTCTATGCGGCCCCAATCGGCACAAATAGCCTTCTTGCAATACTGGATATACACCCAGGCAAAACCTGCACGGACAAGCTCCTCGTTGAGGCATTGGTCATTGATATATACTAAGCCTACAGTCCGGCCATATCGGTCTTTCGTTACAGGTTCAACCTCGACAGTCTTTCCAAAGACCATATTGGATGTGAACTGTTTTGCCTTCTTGCCAAAGTCTTGGTGTTTTTCTGGCGTATCGATTCCATAGAGTCGGACTTTTTCGCCTTTATTGTTATGCAAAACATTTATAGTGTCACCGTCGCTGATACCGACAACCTTGCCTTGCCATGCCCATGTCAGGCTGGGTAGAATCAGCAATAGTATTAGGCAAAAAAAGATTCTCCTCAGTGCTATCATCTTAATAGCGGACCGGGCTTTCATTTAACAGTTCTCAGTTTATGGGATTCATACAATTTCTTAAACAACACCCCAAGTATTACAGAGGTCGCATCGTTCTCGTCATTTACAGGCTCTTTTGATATAGAACGACAGGATTCTATCAGTTCTTTATTCCCAGGCCACAGGCCGAAGGCATTCTTGAAATAAACGTGCAAATGTGGATGGAGGTTTACCAGATCGTCTAAATCCATATTGGCTATTGTTACCTTATCTTTCAAGTCTAATTCTTCTATTACTTGATCTACTGCTTCGTCAACTGTTCTCGGAGGGGCTGGTAGTTTTTCCAGATACTCATCCATATCAAAATCTGAAATATTAGCTCCTGCCCGTGCATTCACCAACTGGAGCAATATAACACCCTGAATAATGTATTTTGTGTCTTCATATATCCGTTGATCTTTGGATGCCCGTGAACCTGCAACATTGAGGATTTCAATATTATTTTCGTTTATCCATGCGTTAATTTCTGATGATGCGAGAAATACGGGGGTTTCATTGAGATTTATATGAAGGTATGGGCGTTTATGTTTTATGGCAAGTTTTCTGGTAAGTGCTGACCCTCCAGTTAATACCCCATGTGAGATAATTACTGTGCCGTCTGAATCCATTATATTTTGTTCGGTACGTTTTGGATAGTCTGTTGAAGGCATTTCCTTTAGTTTATATTGTTCAGGCATAATTCCATATTCTGTTCTTCTGCCTTTGGGTATCCAGCCACCATGAGGAAAACTATATTTTATTGCGGCATCAAGGGCGCCATGATCAGCACCGGTTTGACCGCCAGATATGATTTTTTTTAGCACTATTTCCCTCAAGAATATTAGTCGTCCTCTGGATATAAGCCCTCTTTAACAAGTCCAGTACAATTAACCGCTATATTTTTTCTAAATCCAAACCAGGATTTTAGGGTTATATCCCCACCATGAACTCTGATATTATAAGGGGAAGTACCTCTGCCAGTGAAAACAATCATGTTTTTACCAAGCTTGGTATCGTAATTAACTTTATGTAAGGTTGAAACATGAAGGAACTCTAAAACATTACCATTATTGTCCTTTACAATTACATTTTTCCCCATAAAGTGTGTGGTCAAAATAACATCGTCCTGCATTGCTTTTAATCGGGCTTTGGTAAGAAATGACATTAGCTTTGAGAAGTCTTTAGTTAATCGTGAATAATCCTGAAGAATAAGAATACCTGTACTTACAATTAAAAGTGTTAAAATAAGTACTCTATAAGGCTTTATTTCTCCAGTGGCCTTTTTAATCATCGGCAATTATGTTTTTATTATACTGGCTTTTAACTTCTTTCAGCTTATCAAAAAACTCTTCCTTTGTGATAATGCCCTTCTCAATAAGTAACTGTGCAACTGCATCAACCTGGATAGAATTAGCCATTAAGAGTTCTTTAAATGAAACAGTTTCTTTTGGATCGAGTTTTTCAGCCATACATATAACAATGGACTTCTTGAACAATGGGTTGAGATAGGACTTCCAAGTCTTATCAATCTTTAGGTTAGATAACTTTTTCTTAATTATCCTTCATCATTTGCACTACCAACGTAAATTATCTCACCGGTTTCCTTGGATATAAGAAGAATTGTGCTACTTGATATCATCTCTTTTGGAATATTCACATAAGCAATCCAATAGTTTTTCATTTTTTCATCAGAGTAATTATAAATACATGGTCGCCGCCATACGATTTCTTCTATAGATACTATGTTACGTATTCCGGCACCCTCTTCTAAGGGACATGTTTTTACATATTTATTTGCGATATCAAATGCTTCACTCCGGGATATAGCCATTAGAACACCTAAATACCATCTAATTATATATTTAGCCGACTTTAATATTTTACCTCTATTCCTTTAGCTTTTCTTTACGCCAGTCAATGTCGTGGTTTTCAAGATGTTTCATTAAGGTGGTAACAACATAATTACTAAGTGTACGGTTTTCCTTATCGGCAAGTTTCAGAAGTGCGTCTTTCAACTGTGGATCTACTTTAAACGATAGAGTCATTTTCATACCTCCATATATATAAAAAAATAGGTAAAAGTAAAGATAAAGATAAAAAACACCTTGACTTTCAAGGTAAGTAAAAGTAAGAATAAATCAGACCATGTAAGAAAGTCAAGTTTAAAACTCTCCAAAACTTGAGGAATATGAAACAAATAAATACTTTAAGCCTGAGACACCTATAGTGGTGACGCTATGGGCCGGATTACTTCGAGTCCGGGGAGATGTCTTGGGCTTATTTTTTTTGAAAGAAAGGGGATATTATGGCATGTATTAAGAGAAAGAGAGGCCGGTGGGTTGTTGACTTTTATGATCAAAACGGAAAACGAAGGGAGAAGTGGACACCTAAAGGCGCAAACAAAACACAGGCAAAGAAGCTGTTAAGAGAAATTGAAGAACAGGTCTATAAGGGGACATTTATGCCCGACCTGAATATTCCTTTGTTTTCCGAAGTAGCGCAAAAATGGATTGAGTACAAGAAACCGAACCTGAGAGCTTCAACATGGTCTGTTTATGAAGGACACTCCCGGAATCATTTCCATGATCTTGACCCGTTAAAGATAAACCGGATAAACACGGCCACAATTGAGAAATTCATCACAGACAAACAAAACTCCGGAATGCACATCTTAACGCTTAGAAAAATTCTTGTTACTTTAGGTCAAATAATGGCTTATGCGGTTAGGCACAGATACATTGATTACAATCCTTTAAGAGACGCTGAAAGGCCAAGGGGCCAAGGAGCGGAAAAAAGCAAAAAGATAAGGATATTAACACCTATTGAAATTAATGCTTTTTTAAATGCGGTAGAGGATAGAAAGTACAGGACTTTGTTTAAGATGAGTATCTTTACTGGAGCCAGGCAAGGTGAAGTTTTCGGGTTGAAATGGTCTGATATTGAGTGGCAAAACAAACAAATACATATTCAAAGGACATTTAATAATCAAGCATGGTATCAGCCGAAATCAGAGACATCTATCCGCAGGATTGACTTAGGGCCTTTCATGATAGCTGAGTTGAAAGCATGGCAAAAGGTCTGCCCGACGAGTAACCTTGATTTGATATTTCCGAACGAAGCAGGGCAAGCTATAAATCATAATAACATGGTAAACAGGCATTTTAATCCAGCTTTAAAAAAAGTAGGCATAGGCAAGATAAGATTCCATGATTTAAGGCATACTTATGCAAGCCTTTTAATAGAGCAAGGCGAGAACGTTAAATATATCCAAAGTCAACTTGGACATTCAAGTCCGACTGTAACCTTGAACGTATATGCTCACCTTATGAAACCAGCAAATCAAGAGTCAGCTTGTAGGTTGGAAAATACTATTTTGGGGACAAATGGAGACCAAATGGAGACCTTTACGAAAAAAGAGGTCAGGGCGTTAGCCGTAACCTCTTGATATTATTGGTAGGCGGTACTGGGTTTGAACCAGTGACTTCTACCGTGTGAAGGTAGCACTCTCCCGCTGAGTTAACCGCCCCGTTTATATTTAACCGGAATTTCTCATGAATAACTCATAAAATGATGCATAAATAATTGCATTGTTTAAATTAGCAGTCAAGTCAAGAAGTTTTTAATCTTCATCTGTTGTTTGTTCAATAATTTCTGAGGCTGTATGGGCTAATGATTCGGAGGAAGAATTCCCCAGCTCTTCTATTTCTTTTGGGGAAGGAAGATCTTTCAGGTCTTTTAATTCAAAAAGTTCCAGAAATTTCTTTGTAGTTGCATAGATTATGGGCCGACCTGGAATTTCCTTGCGGCCTATAACCCGGACAAGCTTTCGCTCAAGCAGCATGCGCAAAATTCCTCCACAGTCAACGCCCCTTATGTGTTCAATATCACTGCGTATCACAGGCTGTTTGTAGGCAATAATGGCAAGGGTTTCAAGGGCAGCGTTACTCAGGCGGAGAGGATTCGGTCTTAACAGGCGTCTTATCCACTGGCTGTATTCAGGCCGTGTGCGGATCTGATATCCTCCTGCGACCTCGCGCAAAAAAAAACCGCCTTTGCGGGCTTCATACTCATCTGAAAGCTCATTCAGAGCATTGCAGATCGCTTTTGAATCAGCAGATTCAAGCACTTTCCTGATACTGTCTATTGTAAGCGGATCTTCGGTTACAAACAGCAAACATTCAATAATGTTCTTTATATCTTCCATTATAAATAAAAGAGTCTGATAACACCTGACTGAGAATACTGGGCAATCCGAACCAGGCAGAGTTTAACCATCTCCAGTATTGCAAGAAAGGTCAGTATAACATCACTTTTTAGCACATCTGCAGAAAATAGCTCCTCAAAGGTTATCGAACCTTTTTCTTCAAATATATCAACGAGCTTTGAAATTTTGTCTTTTACAGACATCTCGTCTTTAATAATATTTATTCTCTCATCGTCAGATACATTTTTTAGTATTTTCTGAAATGCGTCAATAAGTTCAAACAGGCCTACGCTTATGATCTCATCATCCTGATCTGATAAAAAATCTTTTATGTCTGAGTGCCGGATAAAAGTGCTGTCACCCAATAGATTTCTTTTGGATAATTGATCGGCGGCAGACTTTATCTCAAGGTATTCAAGAATAGGTCGTACGATTTCCATCCGGGGGTCTTCTTCGTCTTCGCCCTCATGCACCGGAAGAAGCATCCTTGACTTTATCTGGGCCAGAGTCGCAGCCATTAATATAAAATCACCGGCAAGGTCTATGTTCAATGACTTCATCAATTCCATGTAGCCAAGATACTGCTCTGTAATCATAGCAATCGGAATGTCATATATATCCACCTCATTCCTTTTGATAAGATGGATAAGGAGATCCATTGGGCCTTCAAATACATCATCCAGAAATACTTTGTAGGGCTCTTCCAACATAA
>Ga0180732_1000911_pt1 | contig 20881 bp, 11 predicted proteins | sample KR11_01MetaG_FD_148674 | JGI IMG/M metagenome (GOLD analysis project Ga0180732, IMG submission 148674) | Groundwater microbial communities from the Olkiluoto Island deep subsurface site, Finland - KR11_0.1 MetaG | ecosystem: Environmental > Aquatic > Deep subsurface > Groundwater | place... | reverse complement strand
ATCCCGCGACGACGATTGAACAGGCGAAAATAATCTATCTTGAACGGTACTGGATTCCGGCAAAGTGTGATGACTCCCCCTTTCCGATGGACATCTGCCTCTTTGATTCTCAGGTGAACCCCCAAAACGATCTGAAGTGGGCTGGTGGAGGAAATCAGGAAATCATGAACTTGAAACCAGTGAACTGGCAGGAATATCTTATCCTTCGTATGCTTAGATATATGAGAAATAGCAAACGAGAATATGTTTTGGGGCACCTATTCAGAACACTGAAACTTTATCAGCAGATTAAGGGGATATTGTAATGGCCCGATTTCTGACGGATCTCGACGCAAGACTAAAAAGAGAGGTGGCGTAATGGACGAAAGGTCAGTTTTTCAGAAAATTGGTGACGCAGTAACAGATTACGCGCCTGGACTTGCCGGTATCCTCGCTCTCGTCCCCGGCGTAGGGACCGTTCCTGCCGCCGCTCTTGGGGCTGTGGCTGCACTTGGACGATCCCTTGGACTTGGATCAACCGCCAAGCCGGAAGATGTCCTGAGCGCCATTTCTGCTGATCCTGAGATTAAACTGAAAGCGCTTATAGCCGAGAATGACTTCAAATCTGAGATGGGACGGCAGGAGATTGAAAAGCTGAAGACAGAACTTGCCGATGTCCAGTCTGCCCGGAACCGTGAGATTGAGATCACAAAGGCCACGGGTAAACGCGATTGGGATATGATAATCATGGGTTGGGCCATCATCTTTGCCTATATCGGGATGATGGGATTCCTGATGTATCATGCTGCTCACGGCCAACCGATCAAAGACGATACCGGGATTCTATTCTTAATGGTAGGCAATCTCATAACATTTGTCGGCATGGTTGTTGCCTACAAATACGGGACAACGAGAACGTCTGAAAAAAAGACGGACATAATCGCGCGATCACCGGCGATTAAATAGGAGAAACATGGTATAATATATATAAACGTCGCTCCGGGATAGGCTTCATGAGCTAAACGCCAGAATCCCTCGCTGGTTTCCCGGAGCGCATTAAATGAGGGACTAACCTTTGAGGGAAGGAGAAAGAGATTATGTTTAAAGAGATCGTTGTAAAAGCCACATTTAACGAGAGGACTGGTTTTGGGGTGCATGCTTCGAGATTTTTTCCTGCTCTCGATGCACTTCATCAAACCGGAGACAAGGGAGAGGGAACTGTCCACATTTCATTACTCGACGTTGTTACTGCTTCTCAGACGGAAATTCGCCATCCTGCGCCGTCTATCCTTTTCACGGTGTGGGAAAGTTCCTTGTATCCAGATGCCTTTATGGAGAAATTAAAACTCTATGATGCCTTGTGGGTTCCAAGTGAGTGGCAAAGGGCATGTTCAATCGCACAAGGTGTGCCTGAAGAATTTGTCCATGTTATCCCTGAAGGAGTGGATCCGGATGTCTATAAACCCTTGATTCCTGTCTACGAAGTTAAGTCTTTCCATGAGAAACCCACGAAGGAAGTGGCGGAACAATACTTTAAGGCAGATCAACTTTTTAGGGAAAACGAAAATATTCCCTTCAACTTTCTTGTTTGTGGTCAGTGGCAACCAAGGAAATCAACCCTTGAGATTGTCCAGTCGTTTCTGAAGGCGTTCCCGGACAACCCGAATGTCCGGTTGTATCTCTCGACGGATACCCTCTTCCCGAGTGACACCTGTAAATCAACAGAGGAAAGATTGATTGCAAACGGGATATCTGACAGCAGGATTATCCCTGTCCACTTTGAGGAAAGAGAAGCCTATGTGCGAAGGTTGCAACAGACACACTGCCACATCTCATGCGCGAGAGCGGAAGGATGGGGTCTTCCGATCATAGAATCATTAGCTTGCGGAACGCCTACGATTGTCTGTGATTACTCCGGATCGACCGAATACGCACAGGATGCAATTAAGGTTCCCGTTCTGAAGATGATCGAACCATACGGAATTTACGGGAATTGGAAGGTTCCCGGAGAATGGTGTGAACCTAATTTCGATGTTCTTGTGTCTCAGATGCAGGATGTGTATCAAAACTATGCGACTCATAAAGAGAAGGCTCTCAAGACTTCGGAGATGATCAGGACAAAGTTCTCTTGGAAAGCTGCCGCAGAGAAAGCCTACAAAATTCTCGAAGATCTGTCTCGTGAATCTGTCGTGTCTCTCAAAATTCAGGGGACAACCGAAATTCAAGGGACAACCGAACGGGATCTTCGCACCTACGCTCGCAAGATGGGTTACGAGATCACCGCCATGCACCCTCGCCGGGCTATCTTTTCCGTGGACTGTCACCCAAACACAAAGGAAAAGATGGATACCCTGATCGAGACTATCAAACAGATCCACGATCTCGGTTTCCCGGTTCTCGTCACCTCCCATTTTCCTCTCCCGGTGTCTGTCATCGAACTCTCGGATTTCTATATCTACGACAAGAAGGATATCCTCTCCGGCGATGACAAGCCTATTTACTGGCGCAAGAAACCGGACGGGACTACTGAAACCACTCATGCTTCAATCCCTTGTGGCGCCCTTGCCCAGCTTCACAACATTCGGAACGCTGTTGATTTCTGTCTCGGGAAATACGACTGGTTTTATCACATGACCTACGACACCGAGATCGATCTCCCCGAATGGCTGGAGAAGGTAACGGCTTCCGACAAAGATCTCGTCCTGATCAAATACGAAGGAAACGATGGGGGTGTCAGCGGCCAGATGATCGCCGGCAAGACTGAGGCAATGGACAAGATTATCCTCCGCATCCCGACATGGGCAGAATTTGCCCGTATCTATGGCGACGACAGATTCTGCAGCGAACTCGGAACCTATAAGCACGTGAAAGAATTTGTCGGTTTGGAGAATGTCGAGTGGATTGATATTGATGTCAGTAATCGTTTCTGTTCCGTTGATCGAGATGCTTGGAAGGATGACATGTTCGCCTGTCATTTTGTCGAAGGCCCCCTCCTGCACATCAGCGGGATCTCCAATCGGGAGTATGATGTCACCTATTCAACACCCGGAAACCCAAATGTTTACAGTCTCAAACAGAAGGTGGGGATGTGGAGCAGGCCATCTAAAAAGTATTATCAGAACTGGACTATCACCGCAACCCTTGACGGCGAGGAGAAGTTCACCCATACCCTCGATCTCACCGGCCAGCGTGTTATGATCTGCATGGGATCCAAGGCCCTCGGCGACACGATCGCATGGATGCCCTACATTGAGGAGTTCCGTAAGAAGCACGGCTGCAAGGTGATCTGTTCCGGCTGGTGGCAGGAGATCTTCGACTACCCTGAGATCGAGTTCATTAAACCCGGCACCCCAGTAGAGAATGTCTATGCCTCTTATGACGTGGGATGTTTCGACGACCAGCTCGACAAGAACGTGACAAACTGGCGTCTGACCCCTCTTCAAAAGGTAGCGGCAGACATTCTCGGCCTTGACTACGCTCCCATCCGTGCGAAGCTGAAATACGAGAAACGGAAACGAGGCAACGGCAACCCGCCAAAGCCGTATGTCTGCTTCTCGGAATACTCTACCATGAGGAACAAGCTATGGAACAGGGAAGGGGCATGGCAGAAGGTTATAGATTACTTGAACTCTCTCGGTTACGACTGCATCTCCGTCTCCGCAGAGAAGACCGGCCTTGCCGGGGCCATCAGCCACAACAGTCAGAGCATCCAGAACACGATGGCAGATATCGCCGGGGCAGACTTCTACCTCGGACTGAACGCGGGTCCATCATGGGTGGCGATTGCTCTTGGAGTCCCCTGCGTTTTAATAACCGGAGTATCAGAGATCTGGAATGACTTCCCCAATCCCCATCGGATCAGCGTGGATGTTTGTACTCCTGGTTGTTTTAATTCTCCGGAAATTCCTATTGACCGGGGTTTCGAGTGGTGTCCACGCAGGAGAGATTATGCCTGTACCAGAGAGATCACCGAGCAGATGGTGTTCGACATGATAGACAAGATCAGGGAGGCTGCCCATGCCAGTAAAAATAAGAAAAAAGGGAAACCGATACACAGTAAGCACTCCTCACGGAATCAAGGCAAAAGGAACCACCTTGGAGAAAGCCAAGTCTCAGGAACGATTGCTTAATGCTGTGGAACATTCAGATTGGAGGCCGACTAAAGGCTATGGTTTAAAGAAGAAGGGATAGATATGGACGCAGCAACCCATAAGACTGTAAGCAAGTTCTCAGGGATCAACAATACCGATCCAGCCACTCGGTTATTTCCTGTTATCGTGGCCCACGAGTATGTCTATCCCCTCCAACAGGCGAATAACATGGAGATCGACAACACCTTCCAGATTTCCTCTCGGTCGGGTTTCACTACATTGGCTGGATCTGCGGGAACTGCCGGGGTGGACAATCATTCTCTCTGGTCCGACGGAACGACCTGCCTCTTTGTGGATGGGTCAACCTTTTATGAGTTGGCGACTGATTATACCAGGACGGCTCTGTGTACTCTCACCGGTGGCCACAGAATGTCCTACGCTCCCTTCAATGACCGGATCTACTATACCAACGAGCATCAGATCGGGTATGTGAAGAACCACGTCAGTTACTCCGTCACCGATCCGATCCGGGAGTTCAAGATGCCTCTCCCCGCCGGCCAGTTCATTGAGGTGTTCATGGGGTGTATTTACGTCGCCAAGGGTAACGACCTCTACATCTCTGATCCCCTGTGCGACTACTATGATGTCCGCACAGGATACCGGAGATTTGCCTCAAGGATCACCCTGCTTCGGGCTGTGGACGAGGGGCTTTATGTTGCCGACTCCAAGACATACTTCATTAAGGGGAAGGCCAATGAGGACTTTGAGCGGGATGCAGTCTATCCTGTTCGGGCGATCCCATTCACCGATGTCAGAGTATCGGGTAAATATATCGATGATAGTCTGTCTGGCAATGTTGCCATGTGGACTGCGGAAAACGGCATCTGCCTGGGAGATAATTCCGGGCAGGTAAGGAATCTCACGGAAGCTCGGTACGTCTTCACCTCTCATGGGCAGGGAGCCGGGTATATTCGGGAGAAAAACAGTATCAGACATTACATTAATTCATTGTTCTAAGGAGGTAAGGTTATGTGCGCTATGCGATTAGGAACGGGACTGCGGAATAAATTGCTGGCAGGGGCATCGGGATCAGGAGGGTTAAAAGCAATCCTTGACGGCGGTGTCATGGATATTTTTACCGGATCACAGCCAGCCAGCGCGGATTATGTGGAAACCGGAACGAAACTTATCAGGATCAGTTCAACCAGCGGAAGTGCGGCAACTGATGGTCTGTTGTTTGGCACGTCAGCATCAGGCATTCTCCCCCGCACTACTCCCGCATGGACTGGGGTGGTAACGGTTGCAGGAGTTGCCGGATGGTTCAGATTCTACGGAACGGCTGGAACATCGGGAACAAGTGCGACAGCCAATCGTATTGATGGTGCGGTAGGAGTATCCGGGGCCGACCTGAATCTCTCCCACACGAGTTTGGTTGTGGATTCCGTGCTGACCATCACAACGTTTAACATTACTCAGCCGGCAGAGTAATTAAAGGAGGTAAAAAGTCATGGCTCTCAGACTGAACGCTGACATAAAAAGTTATATCATCAATCAGGGGATTATCAAACAGATGTGTGGAACAATGGGGACTGGTGGGACTGCAAGTCTGACTATATACACCGGTACTCAACCGACAGTAGGTGGAGATGCGACATCCGGGACATCAGGGACTATCCTTTGCCAGATTATCAATATTGGATGGGGAGGGACTACCGGTGCTGCCAGTACGGTTGGAAGCACTTCCGGGACAATCGGTTTCGCTGCCGCAGCCGCTGGTTATTCTGGAACGGCAGTGGCCACGGGGACTGCTGGATGGGCACGAATCCAAACGGTCGGGACAGGGTTCACTGGATCCGCAGCTACCTTCTGTATCGATGGTGAAGTTGGAACCGCATCCACCAGCACGTTCGTCATCAACAGTGTGTCCATTACGAACCTTGGTGCGGTTACGATATTGAGTTGCCCGATTTCCGTATAAGAGGAACTTGTTATGGCCACAGAACTTACTGGGACAATAGCAGTATCCCCTGTAATAACCGGGAATATAGTACATACTGCGATAACGGGTAGTATATCTATTACTCCGGTAATAATTGGTACTGTTGCATCGCAGTTATATGCCACCGGAAGTATCGCAATATCTCCGAGTATCAGCGGGACAATATTTGCCGTTGCGGGATATACAAGTGATGCAAACGAAGTTTCTCTTCCCGCCCTGACTTGTTCTGGTGAGGGGATTGATTCTGAGTTTGGAGATGCGTCAAATCCCCTTCCGTCCTTAACTCTTGAATCTGAGGGAATAGTCGGTATTCTTGGAGATGGAGCATTTAAGATTCCAATTCTCTCTGTATCGGGGGAAGGATTGGTCAACATCCTTGGAGAAACCTTACTCACCTTGCCGAGGCTGACATTAGAGACCGAGAGTTATTTCAATGAACTCGGAAACCTGTCAGTCAATCTGCCGATGTTTACCCTTTCCGCAGAGGCTCTCCGGGGAGCAACCGGATCTCTCGATCAAGACATCCCCCCACTGACCATCAGTGCAACCGGGATTTTGTCCTATAGTGGTACGGGAGCGGTTACGATTCCCATGATGAGGATATAAATATGGCGCAAGGAATTTTATCTGATGATGTCAATCTTTCCATGGTTATGAATATCAGGAATGCGGCATTGACGTTATACACCAATTATAATTTCAATTCCCTCTGCCGATTCAATGAAAAACATCTCGGCGCCACCAGCACCAAAATCTATGATCTTGATACCGGCACTTTGGATGATACCGCAGAGATCGACTGGAATTTCAGGACCGGTTATCTCGATATGGAGCAGAAGACCACCAAAAAACTCCGTCAGGCGTGGCTCTCTTACAAATCCAGCGGCAACATCATCTTGACTATCATCCAGCCGGATGGTACTGAGTATGAGTACACTCTTGAAGGGATCGAGACTGCCGAGACTGGCCTTCGGGTAAAGTTTGGCCGAGGTCTGACAAGCAAGTATGTGGCCCTTGACATAAAGAATGTGGACGGGAGTTCGATCACTCTCGACACCCTGCAACTGACGCTTGATAAATTGGCGATGAGACGATGAGCCCTTTCAGATCATATAGAGGTTCCGAAGATCCGAGTCCCTTCATAGGAGTCTTGAAGAAGATGTCATTCCATGCGGGACAGATGCAAGGGATCAACGGCGGAGTGCAGAGACTGAGACAGACTACTCCAGACGGAGAAGTGACTCTTATGCGGGTGGGGGATCTTGAGTTTGTGGATATTGTTCCGAAAGTGTCTGGCGGAATGTGGCAATTTATTTTTAATATTCCGTCACCGTGGCCCTTGGGGGAGATGGCTGATTATCCATATCAGAAATCATTAAATTGTACTATTTACCTAAAAATAGGTGAGGATTATTATGGATCATCTTTTTCTATTGATAATCGTCTTCTTCCTAAGACTTGCATTTGGGTATGGACCGGCATTACTCTGACCGGATTTTCTAATTATTATTTGCAGTTATATGATATTTTAACCGTAGACGCCGATATTGGCACAACGGTAAGTTTTAAGTTAAGAATATTAGATAATTTAGCTCCTTATGTTAGCTTTGTTGATGAAGTTCTCGTTTACTCATTTGCCGATAATCCAGCAGAAGTCACGGGAGCGGAGTTTCTTTGTAAGTATAATGTAAACATAGGTTCTTATGATATATTTAGCTATTATCCTTATCCGGGGTATGTAATAGCAGAAGATTTTATAAATTGGCATTCATTTACTTCTGATGGATGGTTAAAGGCAGATAATTCTAAGTATTCAGTTGACATTGTGATGATGAAATATGACGGAACACTGTTTGATAATTATCTTGGTCAAGATACAATGCAATGTGATTATTTGAATAATAGTAAAAGTGACTTATATTATGTTCCGTCAAGTGAGGCGACAGACCCTATTTTGGAAATAACAGACAATTACGATTATCATGGAAATCTTTATAACTATATTGGGGAAATTGTTAATAGTGAAACAACATATTTTATAGATGGTGAAACTCCTTTTCGGATTGCTTGTAAGGTTGGATGGGATTATCGAGATTTTTATAGGTTGGGAGACACCTTTAGGTATAACAGCCAGTATGCGGAAGGAGGACATTGGCAAGATGGCACGGTTTGGCATTGGGAAGATGAAGAACATACAATAGGACATTGGGAACAGGTGTGGGACCCTGGAGTAACATGGTATTGGGGCTTTGTTCACACCCCAATTCTTTTACCAACGAGGAATACAATTATAACAAAGGATTATTCGGTGAAAAAAAATATCATAGTTCCCACTGAAATTAGCAGTTAAAGTAGGAGGTAACATCATGGCCGGATCAGCAATGACCAAAGTAGAATCTCAGATGTCGCTTATCCAGGGGTATGCCACTTCAGCCCTTGCGGCGGCGAACTCTGCACTGGGTAGTTTGGGATCTCTTGATTTCCCCGTTGCCTACCCGACATCTTACGGTTCTTTTGATTTAACCCAGAATGTCCCGGTCAGCGGATCTCAACCGGGGGCGATAACAGTCCCAACTGCTCCGAGCATTGTAACCCTGAATGTTCCGACGAAGCCCAATAAACCGGCTATTCCCACGACAACCCTTGGTTCAATGCTGAATATCCAACTTCCGGCTATTCCATCTATAGTGTTTCCTGATCTCAACATCGTAGCACCCTTATATACCTTTACCGCACCGAAGGAATGGGCGTTTGATATCAGTGACATCCTTATTTCTGACGATCCATTCATCAAGGCAGCGATAGACAGACTCACAGACAACATCAACAATGGTGGCACGGGACTCTCTGCCGACGTAGAAGCCGCAATCTGGGCGAGAGGGCAGGAACGTGAGGATCAGCAACTTGAGGACTCTACCGACAAGATTACTACAATGTGGGCAAAGAAAGGATTTTCTCTTCCAGACGGGATGCTCGCCCATTCCCTTTCCGAAGTCCAGAAAGAGTTCATGAATAAGAAACTGGATCTCGCCAGAGAGATCTCCATCAAACAGGCAGAACTTGAACAGGCGAACCTTTTCAAGTCCCTCGACCTCTGTGTCAATCTTGCCGATAAGCTCATCAATATGTTGATCCGGTACGAGACCTTGGTGTTTCAGGCACAAGAGGCAACAGCAAAATATGCCAATGAGTACATCGATATCCAGACAAAGACCTATGCAGCCAAACTCGAAGGATATAGGGCAACCGCGCAGGTTCATGAAACTATTGTTCGGGCAAACATCGCTAAAGTGGAATTATACAAGGCCCAGATCGAAGGTGAAAAGGCGGTTCTGGATGTCAACGATCAGACTGTTAAAATATACTCTGAGCAACTCCGGGCCACTACCATCTTAATAGACTCATACAAAACCGAAGTCGAGGCTATGGTGGCGGAACTTGGAATAGAAAAGGTAAAGATCGAGGCCAACAAGATTCAATTTGACTCTTGGGCCAAACAAGTAGATGTTAATATTGCCAAGTACAACGGAGAAGTTGATCTCTATCGTTCCGTTTCCCAGACAGGTATCGCAACAGCGGAACTGCAAAACAAGTATGCGGAAGCCTCAGTGAGGGTCGCTCTTTCGGCAACCGAGCTTTCCGTCAAGAGCTTTGAGATAGCCGAACGCAGTATGCAGGCAAAAGCACAGATTACAATGGAAGCGGCAAGAGGTGTTGCTCAGGCTGCCGGCCAGATGGCTTCCGGCGCGATGGCTGCAATGAGTGCAAGTGCAAGTATGAGATACGACGAATCAATGTCCTTAACAGAGGCATAAGGAGGAAATATGGCGAAATGGAATGATCCAGACGAAAAAAGAAAGATAACTCCGGCGGTGTCTACTCCCGTTACTTTGCCTCCTTCACCTCGTCAGTACGGAGTCGTGAGGCCAGAAGAACCTGCTACCCCCTCTTCTGTTCCATTCATAAGAGATGTCACAAGGGCTTCTGAAGCAGTTGCATCTGGAGTGGGGACAGTCGCCGGCGGATTAGTTAATGTAGATAGATCCGCTGGGAACACTTTGGCTGATATAATCACGAAAGGGAAGGCGGTTCTTGGAGTCGGAGGTGCCGGTATTGCAGATTACTTTACAGGCAGTAATCTTATGCAGACAGATGCCGGTCCAGCGTTCGATAGAGCTTTCCCAGATCGGGGAGTCGCTCCTTTTGTCCCTACTTCCAATAGGGTTGCTCCTACCAACATCCCTGCTGCGGCACAGCCATTTGTAACTCCAGAAGTTACTCCGTCTCCCGGAATCGCAGGTAAGACAAAGGAACAATTCATGGGGGACATTGCAGCCACACGCGAGACGGCACCTGTTTCTACCCCTGCTGCTGAACCTTCCGGTGGTTATCGGGGGATGGTCAGAATGGGTGGTCCGGAAGGAGAGAACACTCTTGAACTTCCCAAACGAGGGGTAGCCCCAGCGAGAGATTACGTTGCCGAACTTGACGATGTTATCAACAAAGTCATGAATGATCCAAAGAATCTCCAGACCCAGACCATGAGTGGTGGATGGGTTAAAACAGGGGGGTTGAAGAAGAACGTGTTGGATACAATCGAACGTCTCCGTGGCCATCAGGTGACAGCCGGAGCTGGACTTGAGGGCCACAGGATTCAGGTAGGTGGAGCTAAGGCAACGGCAGAAGCAAGCAAATTGGCAACCAAAGAAGAAGCCGCCTTGAACCGTGCAGAACGCGCAAGGGCGGCTGATGAACGAATCCGAATGGACGTGAAAGAATTAGAACAACGCAGAGTGGCCGGTGAAGATACAAGGTTGTTAAGGGAAAGAATGGATAAAGAAGATAAATTCCAGAAGGCTCTAACCAAATACGGCGAGGATTCCATCACGGGATTCAATGCAGGAAAAGGCTTGTTTGAAATGGGATTTCAGGGTATGCACGCAGACAGACCGGAAGTTCAACAGGCTTATCTTCCCTTCAAAACCAGACTTGAGAAGGCATTGGGTGGGAGGCCACCGACGCCCCAACAACTCAAGATGGCCAAAGAGGCATGGTATACACAGATGGGCTGGACAATGTAGGAGATTCGCATGGCTGATTTATCCGATAAAGATTTCATGGACTCGTGGAACAAAGCCGGTCAGCAAGAAATGCCTGATACCGAGTTCATGGAGAATTGGAACAGAGCCGGGGAACCCGTAGCCGATACCAGTAAATCCACGCTCGGTGCCTTTGGCCGTGGCCTTCTTCGTACTCCTGAGAATCTTATAGCGTCTGGCATCATGGCGGTTCAGGGAGCAGAAGGCCCATCAGTAACTGATCGCGGGTTGGGTGATAGATTTGTAAACTGGGTTGATGAACGGAATAAAGCCCTTGCCAAGGAATATGAGGGAACGGGCGATTTCATTCCCGGCATTATATCCAAGCAAGAGGTAGCCGGGATGGGCCAGAACATCGGCTTTATGGGTGCCTCGATGGGCGGGACTGTCGTTGGTGCTGTAGCCGCAGCTCCGGTCCCTGTTCCCGGCGCAAGGATTGCTGGTGGACTGGCAGGTGGTTACGCCGCCGGATCAAGAATACAGGGTTATACAGCCATGAATGACTGGCTGAACAAGAAAAATGAAGAGAGCATCAAGCTAAACAAGCGCCCCCTTACCCCTGAAGAAGAAACGGCATTCAAGTCGCAATATACTGAGATGGCCAAAGAATCCGGTTTCTGGGAGGGTGCCCCGGAAGCAGCAGGCAATGTTGCAGAAATTGCTCTCTTGGGCGGGAAAAGATTACTAATGAAAGCTCCCGGCCCTGTGGGTGCAGCGGCGAAGTTAATTCCTGACTCCGTGGCTCTGAAGGTTGCAAAAGCCATTGTAAGACTTGGCGCAGTTTTCGGTGTTGAGGAACTCACAGAGACAATCACGCAAATGGGGCAACATAACGTGGAGGTTCAAGCAGGAATGTCCAACGAACCTCTGCGTGAGTGGTCAAGCCCTGACGATATACTGAAGTCTGCCAAGGAAGTTTTGGGGCCGGTTCTTCTACTTACCGGTGCTATGGGTGCTGGTGGTATTGCTGTCAATAAATTATCAAGACCCAACCCCGTAGTCGAACAACTCAAGACCGATCCCCTCGACCAGGAAATCGGCAAACTGATGTCCGATCTCCCGCAGGAAATGGAGGCCGTGAAGGTTCCCCCCATCATTCTCCCGGCAATCCCTCCTGCCCCCGGACTTGGGGTAGCACCACCTGTCGCGCCTCCCTTGGTTCCCCCCGTGGCACCTGTTGCTCCACCCGTAGCACCGACTGTCCCAGTCGCCGAAGCAGTTCCCGCATCACTCGCAACGAGGTTCAACAACCTTCCCGTGGTGGAGGCCCCGGTTCCGCAAATAACTCTGTCATCTGAGATCCCGCAGCACAAGCGAGGAGCAAACGCCAAGGGGATTATTACTCCATTGGAAGGCAAAGAATACCAACGGACACCCATGAAAACAATCATTCTGTGGGAGAGAAACGATGGGAGATTGGAAGTTGTTACAGGTCGCCATCGGTTGGATCTGGCACAAAGGCTTGGAGAGAAAACTATACCATCGCAAATTGTAAGGGAGGCGGATGGATTTACCGCCGAAATAGGTGTCGCTCTCGATGCCGAACAAAACATCTTAGACAATCAGGGGGATGAATATGACTTCGCAAACTATTTCAGAACGGCAATCACCGAAACAGATGCCAAAGACAGAGGACTCTTACGAACGCCTAAAGCACGTACCGCCTTCATTTTGGCAAAATCTGCCACGGATTCGACCTTCGATGCCTTCCGAGACGACGCCATCGGATTTGAACAAGCCGCCGCTATAGCCAAGTCTGCTCCACAAAACGAAACGCTTCAACTTGCCGGGAGAAACCATGTAGTCAAGAATCCTCGCATCAGTCCTTTTGAGCTTGAGAATTATGTCAAGGTACTCGGCACATTTCCACCTGCGCCCCAGGCCGAACAAGGGGATATGTTTGGGTATGATGATACCGCCATTCGTACCGCAGAGATGCAGGCAAAGAAGGTTGTCAGTATCGTAAACAAACTGAAGGCCGATTCTCAAACAATAAATGCAGCGATCAGGCGAGAAGGGAAACTGAAACTCACCCCGGAAGCGGCAGCAGAGTATGGCATCACAGACCCGAATGATATGAACCAACTTACGGCGGCAAGAATCAAGATTCTCAATGAACTTGATATGTGGGCGAATTGGGATCAACATCCTGAACTTGTCGCAAGACTGAAAGGAGAGGAGATTGCCCCTATTGCTCCCGTAGCAGCTTTACCCCCCGTAGCCACACCAGAAGTCGCCCCGATAGTTCCACCCACCCCAGAGGCCCCTGTAGCCCCTGTGGAGCAGCCTATTGCTCCTATCACAGAGGGAAAGGGCAAGCAGCCGTGGGAGATGACGAGGGATGAATATTTTAAGCAAGGAGAAACAAAAACAGAATTGTTAATGGATACTTCCGAACTTGTAAAGTTAGGAGGAACGAATAAAGAAGAATTAAATGTAAGATCAACAGCCCGTTATCGTGAAATGGTTGATCGAATGAAAAGGTATGGATATGAGGGTAATCAAATAGAACCTCCAAAAGTAGTTTTAAGAAGAACTCCTGATGGTGGATTAAAAATAGAAGATGGAAATCATAGAGTAATCGCAGCTTTTGATGCAGGTGTTAAAAAAATTCTTGTAGAAATTATAGAAAATCCGTTTCATAGAGACATTGTCAGCCAAACCCTCTCCGAAGGCAAGTACGTGCAGGCTGTTAAAGACGGCACAATGACGCAGAAGCAGGTTGATAATATCCTGAAGGACTACCCGGATCTGAAGGCCCCGGAAGTCGTCCCTATCGCCGAAACCAAAATGCTGTCCCGTGAAACAGCCAAACTCCTTCTCTCCCTTCCCGCAGAGCAACGTGCCTTCCCTATGGGCGCCCATAATGCAAAGTTTCGGCAGCAAATAATAAAGGAGCTGACCGGACAAGATGTTCCTCAGTCAAAGGCTGGCGCTACCGCAGTAAGAAATGCTCTTGCCGAAGCGGCGGGTATAGACCGGACGAAACTTGCTCCTGTTGAGGTGGAACGGCGTATTCAGGAATGGCTTGAAAGAATTGTGGCCCCAACAGTTGGTGGAGAAAGAATCGCCCCCCCAGCAGAGACCGTTCCTGCAACAATCACAAAAGCAGTCATGGAGATGAGAGAGTTGCTTAACCGTGAATCTGTCGGTGGAACTGCCGGACCTCTTGCACGAGGAGCAAACTTTATCATAAAAGACGGAGAGGTTCTTTTTGGAAATACACAGGATTTCCCTTTTGAGATTCAGAAAAATATTCAGAACTATGAACGTGGAATTATTCGGGAACAATTGAATAAAAAATATGAACATATTAGTTATGAACTTGCCGACACCGGAGATAAATTGTCCCCGGAAAATAAGCAAAAAATTGACTGGATTATCACGGAAGCAGAGGCCGTTCCCGAGGCGAAGGCAGAGCCAGCCCCTGCCCCGATCGTTCAACCTGAGCCGATTGTAGAAGCCGATTACGCCAAACAAGTTGCCGATCTACAAAACAAAATAGATGCCCTTGAAGATCGCATTGATACTGCCAATAATGCAGACAATCCCAATGATGAGTTGATAAAAAGGTTGGAAGATCAGCGAGATGAATTACAAAAGCAATTAGACGCTCTCGGGGAAGTTGTGTTACCGGAACAAAAAGAAGCCACACCAGAAGAAGTCTATAAATTTCAGATGGAGGAAAAGGCAAGAAAAGAAAAAGAATCCTACATCAGCAAGGTAGAGAGTGAGGAGATCCCCGAAATCCCCCCTCCGATACCCGAACCTTTCGGCCTTACCGCTCCCGAAGGCGGAGTAGGAAAAGAAGGAGTGGCAAATAGGGAGGTGACGGGGGAACTGTTTGGGAAGGCGGAAACACCAGCCGCGTCTTTATTCTCCGATGCCATTCGGACAGCCATAATATCTACTCCCTCCGGGATGTTGTCAACCTACGAGACACAGGCTGCCGAAGATCCTTCCAAGAACGTTACCGTCCCCAAAGGTCAACGTATTTCCCTTGAAAATCTTCTCATGGCCGAGATACAACAGAACACTGGTGAACTTGGCGGACAGGTAACTCAGGTTTCTGGAGTCAATATAGGGGAAGGAATTTTCGAGATTGACCGCCCTTACGGGAAACTGATCTACAACGAGGCAACGGGAGAGATCGGCGTATCCCCGGCTCCCACAACCTCAAACATGGCGGCACAGTCTGCGAAGTTTGGAGTGGATAAGACCCTCTTGCTCCAGACCCTCAGTAAAGATATCATCAATAACGACCTCGCTGGCACTATTGCCAATGAGACTATCCAGAACTCTCTTGATGCTTTCATGCAAAGTCAAAAAGGAAAGAGCATTGATATAACCATCGAAAGCGAATATGGAAAAATGGGAGGAGCGGATGAAACTGTCGTCACCGTAACAGATAACGGACGTGGTATGACAGCCTCCGAAGTGAAACGCAATCTTCTCCGGTTGGGTGCCAAGGGGAAACCCGGAACAACTACTCGTGGAGGATATGGATTAGCCAAAGCAGGTTTTATTCTTGCCCCTCGTAGAGCTGAAATAACCACGATTAAGGCAGGCATGAAGACTGTCCTAAAGGGAACTCGTGAACAGTTTTTCGGCGTAAAGGGAGTCGGAGATCCCATGATCGAGACCACCGCCGTCGGTACGGATTTCCCGAACGGGACTACCTTCAAACTCTACTTCTACGCCAACAATGCCGACGCCGAAGCAGATAATGCTTATGCCCTTCCCCGGTGGGCAGCAAGGGGTGCCTTTGATAAATATATTGAAAAGGGCATATTTGTTGATGGTGTGAGCATAAATTACCTGAATGGGGAGTATCACAACACTCAACCCACCTCCTATGAGTCTAAGCATCCATCCAAGTTGCCACAGGTTTACAAGAAGGCCGACTTCAACATCAAAGGTAATAGTCTGACTGTGTATTTCGCCCAAGATCCTCAACCTCAAAATAAGGATTGGAGCGGAAAATACAAACCTCGTCTCATAACTCTCAATAAAGGTCTTGCCCTCTTTGGGATAGAGGCACAGCAGTATGACATCGCAGGTATGTGGGCGCAACCGACGTGGAGAGTCATCGTTGACTTCAATAAGACTACGGATGTTCAGAACATAAACTATCCCTTCATCCGGAACCGGACACAGATGAACAACGAGATCTCCGATGCGGTAAGTAAGGTCATTAACGATAAGATCAAGTCTCTTAATGAGGCGGATTTCGATTTACAGAAGTCAGACTTTGCAGAGATGGTTGCTAAGTCGCCCATCATCAATGGCATCCGAGTGCTAATTCCTTTTAAGGATCAGACAGAGTTCGATAAGGCCGCAAAATTGGTTTCAGACAATAATACTCTCGTTTCGGATCTCGCTGGGATATTCAATTCATTTAAGGCGGCCCTTGCCAAGATCGGGGGCAAGGAGATTGATCTAACCATGACGGTTGATCCAAAGGTTCATGGGTATCGGTCGAATCCTGCTGTTGTCGGACACGAATTCTATGCTATTAACCCATTCGCCATAACAGGGGCACTGGAGGTGATGCCCATTTTTAAGGAACTGACCGGTGCGGGATATGATACCAATCTGGCCATGGCATCCAACCTTACCCATGTCTTTGTCCATGAATATACCCATAACGCAGTAGGAGAACATCAAGAAAACTTCACACTTGAACTGGCCAAGAACTACATGAAATTAACCCACGGGGTACTGGCTCGCCTCGAACAACAAGCAAGGAGATTTTATGAACAACATGGAAAAGTCCTCGACAGCATTCAAGGAGATCTCTCAGGTATGGGAAAAGGCGGGTCTCGATTTCAAACGGACAATATCAATGTTTACCCCGCCCGGCAATACACCGGAGGAATTACGGACAGATTCGGCGTTCAAGCAACTGGCACAGGAAGAGCAGGCGGGGCAGTAATCCCTCCCCCCATCAAGCCCCCCTCCACCAATCAGCCGGCATCGTGGGACTTTCCTGAACCCTCTCGTATGTCGAACTTCATCTACACCTTCATTGACAAGCAGTGGGATCTCCGCACCGTAGTCAAGGCGATAAGGACGGCCACCGGGGTTATAGCCGATACCATAAACCCGGATCAGAAGCAACGCCTCTATTCCAGTATCGTCTCGGAGAAGGCCAAGGTATATCTCGAAACCGAGTTCTCCCCGCTCATGAAGGAGATGATGCAGAACAACGTGGGGATTGATGAGTATGAGGAGTACCTCTGGTTTCGGACTGCCAGAGAAACCAACAAATATATTGCATCCCTCGGAGAAGATCATCTTCAAGATGGTGGATCAGGTAAGAAGGAAACTGAAATCAAAGCGTATGAAGCCTCCCTTGATCCGAAGAAGAAGGCTATTTTTGACCGTCTTGCCAAACGCACCGACAAGATGCTGACCATCAACCGCGACCTGATCGTTGATTACCAGCTTGAATCTCAAGACACCGTGGATAAGTGGGCCAGAACCTACAAGAATTATGCCCCCCTGTTCCGGGAAGATATCGAGGCAGGTGTTGGAACGGGAGAAGGCTTCAGTGTCACCGGCCCTGCATCACGGCACCGGAAAGGATCTCCCCGACCCGTGGTTGACATCCTCGCCCATATCGCAGAGCAAAGGGAACGCATCATCACCCGTGGAGAGAAGAACAAGATCGCCATCGCCCTCCATTCCCTTGCCAAACTGTATCCCAATCCGGACTTCTGGAAGATCGCAGTTCCTCGTATCGTCGATCGCCTTGATACCACCGGCCAGATGGTCAAGGTGGTCGATATGTCATACATCGACAAAGACAATGTGGTTATGGCCCGTGTCCTCGACCCCAAGACCAAGAAGATAGTCCAGAAAGGCGTTGAGTTCAACACCCGTAACGAACTGGCTGTACGCATGGCCAAGTCCCTCAAGAACACCGACATGGACACCCTCGGGACAATTCTCGGCACCTCAGCCAAGATCACCCGGTTCATCGCATCCATGAACACTCAGTACAACCCGATCTTTGGTATCGTCAACTTTGTCCGGGACTTCCAGTTCGCACTGTTAAGTCTGAGCACCACCCCCATAGCCGGGAAACAAAGGGAGGTTATGAGTCATACCATTCCCGCGCTCAAGGCGATTTATACCGATCTCCGGACCAGAGACAAGGCCGTAGCATCGAAGGATCCATGGGTAGCTCTGTGGGAGGACTTCCGTGTTCATGGAGGCCCGACTGGATACCGCGACATCTTCCGAACAACCAAAGACCGGGCAGAGGCCATAAAGCGCGAGATGATCATGATGAGTCCCCAGACCATACCGGGGAAGATGTACAAAACCATGAATGCCATGAAGGGCTGGCTTTCCGATTACAATACCGCAATGGAAAATGCAGTTCGGCTTTCAGTCTATAAGGTCGCAATCGATTCAGGAAGCTCAAAGGATCAATCCGCTGTTATCGCCAAGTCCATTACCGTTGACTTCAACCGGAAAGGCCAGATCGCAACTCAGGCCGGCGCACTCTACGCTTTTTTCAATGCCAACGCTCAGGGATCAGCCCGTATGCTTGAGACCCTCGCAGGACCGGCAGGGAAGAAGATAATCTTTGGCGGGATAACCCTTGGAGCTATGCAGGCAATGATGATGGCAGCCATGGACTTTGACGATGAAGATCCCCCTGAGTTTGTCCGGGAACGCAACCTGATCATCCCGATAGGCGGGAAGAGTTATGTAACCATCCCGATGCCCCTCGGCTTCCATCTCCTCCCCAATATTGGCCGTGTATCAGCCGAATATGCAATGGGCGGTTTCAAGTCTCCGATGAAAAAGATGGGAACTCTCGTGAGTGCTCTGGTGGAATCCTTCAATCCCATGGGTTCGTCCGGGATTTCGGCTCAGACAATCACTCCGACGCCTCTTGATCCCTTCATCGCCCTTGCCGAGAACAGGGACTGGACAGGGAAGCAGATTGCACGTCCAAACTTCAGTTCCCTTTCCCCGACTCCCGGCTTCACCAGGACAAAGGATACCGCGACAATATTCTCCAAGAAAATCGCATGGGCGTTAAACCGTCTCTCTGGCGGAACTGAAGATTCGCCCGGATATTTCTCCCCGACTCCAGACGAGATAGACTTTCTCGCAGGACAGTTCTCAGGGGGAGTTGGAAGGGAAGCAATCAAGGCTCAACAGTTTGGTGAGAGTATTATCGGCGGAGAGGAGATCCCGACTTACAAGATCCCCTTGACCAGTAGATTCTACGGCTCTACCGAGGGGCAGACCAATCAGGCGAGTGCCTTTTATAACAACTTGAAACTTCTCAACCAGCATGAACGGGAGATCAAAGGACGACGAGACCGCCGAGAACCCATCACGGAATACCTGAAGGACAATCCCGAGGCCAGACACTTCGCTATGGCCAACCGGGCTGAATCATCTATCGCCAGATTGATGAAACAGAAACGTGCCCTGACCGAGAGAGAGGCCAGCCAAAGCTCCATCAAGGTAATCGATGCGGCCATTACAAGCCACATGCGCATATTTAATGAGACGATCAAGAAGGCGAAAGGCTAAAGGACTCCTGGGAACATCCGACGGTCGCCTACTTTCCTCATGACCGTATGGATGAATTTCGGCAGTCTCTCCCATGTCAGATCCTTTACCTCTGGCATCACCTGCATCTCGACACAAAAGGCGAAGATCCTCTGGAGGCAGACCACCTGTTCCTTGTGTAATTCGGTAAGGTTAAGCACGCTCTTGTCAAAGAAGTTATCCCCAATCTCCGAATAATTTCCAGTGTAAATGCCTTCCTTCTCGCAATACTTTGCCAGTTCTGTTGCAGGGTAGGGTTGGAAAATCGATACCCATGAATAGGCAGGACGGCTCCTGATATTTACCTCAAGGGTGTCCAGATCATCTTCAATGGTCGCACTGGGAAGACCGACTATGTTCTGAAGGATCAGAGCAATCTTCTCCCGTTTCAGCAACCTTGCGGCAAGATAGACATCCTCATTACTTGACTTACCTCGGTTGATAAGTTTCCTCAACCTACCCGATGCTGTCTCAAGGGCGATCTTCACGCTCACACACCCTGCATCGGCCAGTAGAGTTACTCTCTCCTCTGTGACCATGTTGGGTCTGAGATGGACGTGAAAAGGAATGCGAAGTTTCTTCTCGTACTCCCGCGAGAACTCCCGCAACCATTTCAAAGAGACCCCAAAAGTAGAATCCTGAAAGTAGGCGAACCGAGGTTGTACTGAGGCAACTTCATTGACAACATCCTTCGCGGATCTGCGCCTGATTTGAGCCAGATCAGGGAACATCTCATTCCATGCAGACTGGTAGCAATAAGCGCAATTATGGACAAGAACCTTGTTGGCATAAAACCAGTGGGTTGATGGGACCTCCATGCAGTAAACATCTTCACGATACGGTAGTCTTTCCACGGCTACGATCTTATGATTTATTTCAACCTCAGACATTCTGCTGGGTGCGTGGATATGTTTCACCCATGATTTATAGTTTGAGTTATTTTCTCCGAGTTGCATTTCTCTCCGCATAAGCCGTTCTTCGAGACTTTGTTTCCGGCCACCAAATGTTTTCTTTGCACGTGCAGACAACACCTCGGGGGGGATATTCCTTACCGGATTATTTTTTTTCATCCGTTCTGATACTTCCGGATGCCAATCAGGGATATGTCGTTGATTTGTTGTTAGGACAATGTT
>Ga0180732_1000910_pt1 | contig 20890 bp, 28 predicted proteins | sample KR11_01MetaG_FD_148674 | JGI IMG/M metagenome (GOLD analysis project Ga0180732, IMG submission 148674) | Groundwater microbial communities from the Olkiluoto Island deep subsurface site, Finland - KR11_0.1 MetaG | ecosystem: Environmental > Aquatic > Deep subsurface > Groundwater | place... | reverse complement strand
GAGATTTTACTTGCTACTCCGCCCCCACAACCAAAAAAATCTTCATTAGACGTTTATGAAATTGAAGTTTCATTACAATATACCCCACCTCCAATGCCTGTTAAAAAGAAAAAAGGTGATTTATGATGCCAATGTGTCCTGAATATGAAGATTTCAAAAAAATCGATGCTAGAATTGATGAAATTGATGTAAAAACTGGTTTGTCTCTAGGTCCTAGACTAAAATATTGATTAAACAATATCAATATCTTTTTCAAACCAGTCTTTCATAAAAACTCTAAAATCTTCTGGAAGATACTTAATCATTTTAATTACATCTGTTCCAGAAACAACACTTCCTTTACTAAAATTTGTAACAATCTTACTTGGAATACCTTTCTCTCTTAACTCATTATCATTTTTCTTAATCAAATCTTTCAATAAGTGTAAAGCTATTGTATATTCTTTTTCTAATTCAACAACCCATTCATCTCCTTCAATAAAAATATTTCTTTCTTTATAATGTTTCAAAAAGTTTTCAGCATGTTTAGTATAAACATTAGGACCAATATTCTTTGTAATAGAAGGAGTTGTCCAAACATCCATTTCAAATAAATAAATACACGAATCTCCAAGCCACAAATCTTTTCTCATAACACTAAATCCATGATGTTCTAATATTTTTTGAACAGAATTTAACCCTCTTTTCATTTGAGGATATAAAGTATCTTCAGGTATTTCTGGTTTCTTAAATCCAATCATATACCACCACGTTCCCCTCTCTTTCATCTTCTTTTCAATCTCAACTATTGTATATGGTTTCTTTTCAGCTGGGAAAAATAGTTTTTCTGAAGGATTATCATTAAACTTTTTAACAAAATGTACAAACTTATAAAAATTTTCAGGACTTACTGCAGCTGCAACATTTCTATTAGAATCAACTGGATCAATAACAATAAACGGATGTTCAAACTTTTCTACTAATTTAATTTTATTTGTCTTGTTCATTGTCAAAACCATAGGTACTCTCCACTTAACTGCTTCTTTAATCAGATTAGAAAACTTACCATAATGTATTATCATTAATTCACAAAGATATCCAGAAAAGCCATTTGTTTTTACATCAGCTCCATAAATTCCATTTGCTTTACAAAATTGTTTTAATAGTCTAACATCATCTGGTAATAATAATTTCTTTTTAACATACTTTACATGATGAGGAGTTCTATCAACCGCAGATTTAATTTTTTTAAGATTCTTAATATCATAGCAAGGCACTACATCAACATCAAAGGTACTCCTTCCAAATTTAATTTTTCCACACAAATAAGGATGTTCGGAATATTTTTTATCTGCTTTACCTTTCATCGTACTTATTATTTCATTAGCAAGTTCTAAACCGTCTTTTTCTAATTTAGATCTTGGAACCGAAGGTTTAAACAATAAAAATAAATCTAATTCGTTCTTATTAGGTAACCAAGTATTTTTAGAAACAGAACCACAAAGCATTGGAATTACAGAATATGATTTAGCTATTTTAGTTGCAACGTTCATCAACTCTGCTGCAAAATATTCAGTGTGTCTTTTATCTTCCTGACTTGGTCTCAATTGATTTGAAACTTTTTTCAAAATATCATTTGTTTTAGACATGTTTACCACTTAATTTATAAGGTAAGGAGATAAATAAAGGTTTAGGTGAATCCATGGGATTAGATGACATGTTAATAACATTAAGCAACAACTTTGTTGACAGAATACCGGGATTAGTCCTAGCAATTGTAACTTTGATCATAGGTTTGATCGTAGGTAAAATAGTCGGAAAGATAGTAAAAGAACTTCTAAATAGATTAAAAGTAGACGAATATGTTCTAGAAGGAGAAAAAATGACATTCAAATTTTCAGACATATTCCCTGTAATTGCACGATGGTGGATATATTTAGTATTTATCCAACAAGCAGCAATGTTCTTAGGAGTACTTGCTATCACAGAATTTGTGAACACAATATTATTGTTCCTACCAAGTTTGATAGGAGCAGCACTAATCATTATAATCGGTTATGCATTAGCAGAATATATTAAAGATAAAATGATTAGTAAGAAGACTTTCTATGGGTCAATAGTTGGAAAGATTGTGTTCTTCCTACTGTTATACATTTCAGTTGCAATGGCATTAGAATTTCTGAACGTTGATACATTATTAATTAATGCAATTTTATTAATTAGTATAGCATCATTGGGACTAGGTATAGCAATAGCAACAGGTTTAGGACTAAAAGATATAGTGGCAACAGAAGCTAAGAAATATATAAAAACCCCAAAGCGAAGAAGATAATAGAGCCACACCCCCTTTCTTTTTTTATTTAATAACAATTAGTGTAACTATTTCGCTCCAATTAACATTTTTCTATCCATAATAATCCAATATGCAATCTCTGCACCCTGTATGATTATATCTTTCATTTCATCTGGAATAGGTACTTCAAATGTTTCATAACTTTCAAGATCCATTAGTTGAGCATTACTACCTGTTATTGCAACAACTTGACCTGTTTTCTTTTCAACTATAGGAACATCAATTTCAGTATCTGCTGGTTTTACAATACTTCTCTTTTTACCATCAAATATACCTACAGCTTCTAATCTTGCTTTAGAACCACCATGTTTTCCAGAACTTGAAGTTACCATAGATGTTACTTTAGAAGGTTCTCCGTCTATTATACAAAATTTTCCTGGTTTAAGATATTTTATTGGTGATTTACTTGTTGCCATAAATCATATAGAAGTTTTTTCTACTTATATGTCTTTCCTTTTTATTTATGAGCTATAAAACGAACATCAGATGCTTTAATTGTTTTTCTTTTAGCATATTTAGCTGCATGGGCAACTTCTATAGCCAATTCCAACCCAATTTCCTCAATTGTTATTTGTAATTCTTTTACTGCATCAGCTGAAATTCTTTCTGCGCCTGCTTTTTTAGCTATTCTTTCAATCGAAGCTTTTGGAAGCATAAACTATATATAGTCTGAATTACTATTAAAAATGATTAGTAACCGAAAGCTTTAAATAGTTTTCAAAAACACTCTTATATAAATGATTACCACCAATTAGAGGTTAAATAAATGCCAAAAAAAACCATAAAGAAAAAAGCAATTAAAAGGGTTTCTAAGAAAAAAGTAACAAGAAAAATTCCTAGAAGAACCTCGGTTTCTAAAAAAGATTCAGCATCTAAAAAAGAATCAAAAGATTGCCCAGAATGTGGTTGTACACGTTTCCATGAAGATGAAGTAAGAGGAGAAAAAGTTTGTAGTAAATGTGGTTTAATTTTAGAAGATTCAATGGTAGACGCATCTCCAGAATGGAGAGCATTTGATTCTGATCAAAGAACTAAAAGAACAAGAGCAGGTGCACCATTAACACATACAAAACACGATAAAGGTATGACAACTGAAATTGGAAGAGGAAGAGGCGAATTATTCAAAGTTACACCAGCAAAACGATCTCAATATATTAGATTAGCAAAATGGCAAAAACGTTTAGTAGAATCAAAAGATAGAAATCTATCATTTGCTTTATCAGAATTACAAAGATTAGTTTCATTTTTAGGATTACCAAGACCAGTACATGAAGAAGTAGCTAAAAAATATGAACAAGCTGTTGACCGTGGATTAGTAAGAGGACGTTCAATGGAATCAGTAATAGCTGCTTTACTATATGCTGTTTGTAGAGAACTTGAATCTCCAAGAACACTTGAAGAAATTGCTGAAGCATCAGGTGTTGAAAGAAGAGAAATAGGAAGAACATATAGATACATTTCAAGAGAACTGAACATTAGAATTTTACCAGCACCACCACAAGACTATATACCAAGATTTGCTTCAATGCTTGGTCTTTCAGATCCAGTTCAAGCAAAAGCAATTAGAATTTTAATCGATGCAAAGAAAAACGAAGCAACTTCAGGAAAAGGTCCTACAGGTGTAGCAGCAGCTGCTTTATACATTGCTTCTGTTCTTTTAGGTGAAAAAAGAACCCAAAGAGAAATCGCAGATGCAATTGGTGTTACCGAAGTTACAATCAGAAATCGATTTAAGGAACTAGTTGAAAAACTTGGAATTGAAGATGAAATTGAAAAGAAAGTTAGAGAAGAAAATTAATCTTATCTCATTTTTTCTTCGATTAATCTTAATCTAGCATCTATTGTTTCTAATTTTTGAAGTATCATATCATCTTTTTCTAATATTTGTCTTGTTTCTGGTTTTGATGTAGGTCCTACTTCAGGTAATTCTGGTCTTGGTGGAAAATAAGAACCTTCCTCTTCTGGTGTTTGATATGGCGAAGGGGACACTCGTTCAGGTTCTGCCATTGGTCCTTTTCTTATTCTAAATCTTTCCAAATCACTTGGTAATGGCGTTCTAGACCTTTCTACCATTCTTTCACTTTCCTTCTTTGGCATCAATTTTTTAAATATATCGAATATTTTCATTGTTCTTTCCTCATCAAATTAAATTCTTCTCGTATCATGTCTTCCAATATCTGTATTTTTCTATTTGCTTCTTCAATATAATTTAATCGCTGATTTTTATAAAACATTCTCTGATAAACCAAAATTAAACCCTTATCAATTATTGTTTTATATCCAACCTTTGTTTCTATTTTACCTTTTAATTTTAGCGAGATATCACCATCTTTAGTTTTACTATCTTGTGTTCCTCTTACTTCAACTTCAAACCATAATTTAGTTAAAGCATCCAGACCCTTCTTTCCTCTCCAAAGACCATAAAACGAAACTGGGTTTGAAGAAGCATCCCATCTTATCTCATCTTCCCAAAATGAACCAGAACTAATACCCATAGTAGTTTTTATCATATCTGGTATTAACTTAAAAATTCTACCTGGTCTCGGTCCAACATATTGAACTGTTTTCGAGCCTGCTGGAGCTAGAATATTTGTCGCTATTCCAATAGTTGGCATATTACACCCTCGTTAATTCTTTTAGATCGTCAACAAATAAAGAAATTAATTGCTGACCGTCGTTCATATATCGTTGTCTTTTTGATGTATAGAAAATACCATGCCAAAACATTCTCATAATTTCATAAAATAAACTTCTTTCCCATATAGTATCTTGTGGATATTCTGTTCTCAAAATACCAGATACTACTATAGCAGCATGACCATGTCCTCTTGAAGATTCACCTGATAAAGAAACATCAATTTTATAATAAGAAAACTTATCAACATCTTTTATAATTTCCCATTCTGCTTTAAACTTTTCAGGATCTCCTTTTTGCATAACAAATTTTTTCTCCTGAACTGTATTTGAATGAACTCTAAAAACAGTTGAAATTAACTTAGGTATTTCTTTATAAAATTTTTGAGGCGACTTACCACTAAAGTCTATATTCATTCTGGGTCTAGGACTAAATAAATCATCCTGTATTACGAGTTTGTTTCTTGCAAAAACCATAGTTAAACCCTATATGTATATGCATTTGGGTTAAATAAATATCTTTTTATTTGATCAAAAACAAAATACTCTTATGATACTACTTAAATTAATAGGAATTATACTAATAGCAATTGGTTTTCTTATACTAAGATATTTCCCAACAAAAGAGTATCAGCGATCTAGTATGACTTCAACCGGAATATGGTTATCATTAATAATACTTCTAGCTGGGATAGTTATGTTGGTGTTCGCATGATTGAGAAAGACATATTTGAATTTGGTAAAAAAATAGGCATTCCTATCAATGTACCAGATAATCCTACATTAGGTATTTATGTAGCCAATGGTCCAAGCAATAAAGTGGTTGGAGAAGAAGATGCGTGTAATCTACTCAGTAAATTAAACTACACTGGTCCACCTGGAATGGCTTCTGTAATTTATTATGCTCTAGTTTTCATGCTTAATAATAATAAATGGAATGTTTCAAAAATAAATGAATGGATTGAGGTTTCTGCAAAAGATACAGAATACTTTCAAAAAACACTTGCAACAAAACAAGGCTTAGAAACTAAAGTAAAAGAAGGACTTACTTCAGCTGCAGCATCACTTGCTGACTATGAAATGGTTCAACATGATTTAAGAAAATATAAACAAATGGTTAATTATTATTATGAAAAAGATGAACATATGTTAAAAAGTATGTTTATAGACCAAGTTGATATACACAATGGTCCTCTATCAATGGTTCAATTAGGATCTAGATGGCCTACATTAATTTCTGATTTTCAAAAACTAACTGATGAAGATAATGAACCTAGTAAAATACAAAAGAAATTAAAAATAAGTGAAGCAGAAGCAATGTTACTTACAACTAAAAATAAATTATATTCTACTTGGAAAAAAACCTTCAAAAATACCGTTGTATCAAGATATGAAACATTGGTTGGATTGGCAAGATCAAAAGAAAAATCAATTGATGAATATAGAAACTGGTTAAAACCTTATATTGCAAGATATAAAATGACAAAGCTTGGAAGTGAAAGTGTTGGAGGAAGAGCAGCTGTATTCAAATCTTTTGCAGATATTTCTGCTTCTTCTACATTTACAAACGGAATACAACTATGGGCATATAAACCGCTTGCACCGATTGATGTTAAACACAGAGAAATAAAAAAAGAAGGAAAATTTATAATATACCCCTATGATTCATGGATAAGAGAACACTTCATTCTTGATGATAAAAAAGGACTTGCAAACATCTATCCTTGGTTAAAAAACGAAAGAGGATATTGTTCTAAATGTAAAAAATATCAAGATATGAATAATCGATGTAAATGCGGTGGGTTTATAGAAAAAAGATATGTTGCAGATGAAATAGTTGAAACAGAAATATTACCTACTTGGGAAGCAAAAGAAAATAATTTAGATCCCAAAGAATCATATTATTCATTTATGGTCATAGATGTATTTCGAGCTGGATCAAAATTACCAGTAGGAGAAATTGAAGATATTACTTTTAGTGTGTATTCTTACATGATATCACATAATGTATTACTTGTTAAATTATTAGAATTAAAATGTAGAGAAAGAGAATTTGAACTTTACATTGATGAAATACTTGGAGTAAGAAGAGGAGAAGATGATATTAAAGGAATTATTGAAAAAGACTTTCCAAACTTAATGAAAGAACCTAAAAAAGAATCTGAATTGGAAAAAATAACAACCGACCTTAGAAAAATGGGAGGACAGTTTAGTTCTATGTTTAAATCAAAACCAAAAGTTCCTGGAGGATTTATGTTTTCAAAACCAGGTCAATATGAAAGTGACTTTAAAGATAGAATACCAAAATTTTATTTAAATCCAAATGGAAAAGATCTTGCTTCAATAACTGAATTTTTGAAATCTAAAATGGGTGTTAATTAAATGACATTTACTATTGGAATCAGTAGTGGTATCTGGATAAAAGGTGCAAAAGATTCTGAAAATTATGCAGGATTAAGTAAAAAAATATATTCTTCAATCAAATATGGTGTTAATTTTATTCAATTAGATATACAACAATTAACTGAATTTTTAGAACCTAATCTAAAAGCAGAAATAGAAAAAATACAAGCAAGTGGCTATACATTTGGAATGCATGGCGAGTGTGGTGCATTCGGTACTCCTGTTAGCTTAGATTCATCAATAGAATTTGAATATAAAATGGTTAATGAACAAGTTAAAAGACACATTAAAGAAGCAGCGGAATATAAGTCCAAATATGTTTTATTCCATTCTTCTGAATCAACACCATTTACTACACCGACTAGAGATTTTAAAGAATTAAGATTAGTAGATCCGTGGGGCAGACCATTCGATAAATTTTTAGAAAAAAATCCAAAAATATTAGAAAAAGCTATAAGAAATAAATATTTTGAAGATATAGTATTTCGTGGGAAATTAGCAGATGAAATAGAAGAAAACACTAAAGGAAGATTGCGACAATATCGTATTGCAAAAAAAGAAAATGAAAACATACCTACTGAAAATGAAATAAGAAAAGCTATAGAAGAAGAATTAATTGAACAGAGAAAAAAACATTTAACAAATTTTGTAGTATCTGGAAGTACATTCTATTTACCAGATAGAATATCATATCCAATGATTGCAATGTACATGGAAGAAAAAAGACACCCTTTATGGGAGTCATTTACTGGAGGGAAAAACTTTGATGATATTATTGATAAAATAGAAATATGGGTTCCTGCTGTCGCTGCAATGTATATTGCAGGACACTTTGAAGACAAAAATGTATATGGGAGCCTTAAAAAAGAAATAGAAAAAAATAAAATGCTTCTTGTTTTTGAAACACCGATGGCACAATTGGGGGCAGAAATGTATATGAGACTATCAAAATTAAAACAAATTTATAATTTAGTAGATTATGTAAAATCAGATTATATTGGAGTTGCAATTGATTTCGAACATTTACTAACAAGTAATCTTGATCCTAAAAAAGAGATTGAAGAACTTCCGTGGGATGCTGGTAAAAAGGTTAGAGTAATCCACACTGGCGCACCAGTTGCATATTCACAAGCACATATGGCAATTGATGTTGGATCAGATGCACAAAAATATATCTATGAACGTCTTTGGGAATTAAAACAAAAAAGATTTAATGATGCTTATATCATTTATGAAAGAGCAGGGGAAGAAGGAATAAGAAGTTCAATATTATCTTTAAGATTAATTAAAGAATTTTTAGACAGAAGTGTTCCACCAAAAGAATTACCTTTAGAATTCTATGGATTACAAGATAAAGGACCAGAATTAAGACGACAAGAATTAACTATTAATCAACATGCTCTAGATCCTTTGAAAGGAATGTTAACAGTTCCAGAAGAAGAACACGGTTTCTTTTCAACCCAAGCAGTTAAGAAAGGTAAAGGTAAGGAGTGGGGAGAAGAAGAATATAAATAGGTTAAAACAATAGTGTTATGTATGGTAAAGAAAAAATCAGTTGGAAAAAAGTTAAAGAATTTCTCTTTTGAAACTAGATTAAAATCTACAAATGTGTTTAAAGATAAAATGCTTGGAATGTTCAAAAGCTATATTAAAGCAGTTATTATGTTTGGTTCTATTACAAGAGGAGAACAACATGGAAAATCTGATGTTGACGTTTATATGATATTTGATGATACTAAAATGCCTCTAGATAAGTTTGAAGCAATTAGAGAGAAAATATCAAATGACATGTTTAAGATTGCTAAAACAATAGATCCAAGATTGCATCCACAGCCAGTAATTGCACTAACTGAGTTTTGGGATGGTATGAGAAATTCTTCACCTCTCTTTTATACAATAGTAAGAGATGGTTATGCAGTATATGATGCTGGATTTTTTATTCCTATGAGAAAATTATTAGAATGGGGTAAATTTCCTGCAACTAAAGAAGCTGTTTACAAAAGAATGGAAAGTGTTCCAAAACGTATAGCAAGGGTTAAAAATGTTAAAAAAATGATGGTTGCTGAAGATATATTTTATGCAATGCTTGATTCAGCTCAAGCTTTACTTATGTATGTTGGAGCAGGATCTCCAGCACCAGGTCAAGCAGCAGGAGAGTTAAGAAAACATTTTGTAAATCAAGGACTGTTAGATGAAAAATATGCAAAGATGATAGAGGATGCTCATGTGTTTAGAAAAAAGATTGAATACAAAGAACATGTTGATGATGTAACTGGTAAAGATCTTGATGTTTGGATTGAAAATGCTGAAGACTATGTAAATAAAATGGAAGAACTTTTAAAGAAATTAGAATCAGCTAAAAAATCTGAAGACATTAAACGGAACTATGAAATTATGTTAAAAGCTTCTGTAGCAGCTCTTAAAAGTATAAATAAGTTACCAGAAGATCCAAAGAAACTACCTAAAGCTTTCAGAGAAGAATTAATTGAAGGTAGAAAAATGAATCCGACATATGCTGACATATTTGAAAGTATAATAGTAATGCGAAAGAAATTAGATAAAAATGATATTGAAAATATTCATGAAAAAGATGTTTATCTAAATAAAGAATATGTAAGACGTTTTGTTATGGAATTAAGAAGAATAATACAACAACCTAATCTACATTCTATTGAAGAAGGTGCTGAAAAGAAAATAAAAGAAGCTAAAAAGAAATTAGAAACCGCTAAAGAAATTAAAAAGCTTCCGCCTAAAAATGAAATAAAAACCAAAAAGACAACAAAGAAGTGATTTGGTGAGAATTCTTGCAGCTAGCGATTTTCACGAAAAAAAACCAGTTTATTTAAAAAAAATAATTAAAATATATAAACCAGATATTATAGTTTCGTCTGGTGATTTTTGTCAAGGAGACTGGTTTATCAGACCAAAAGGGAAAAAGAATGCACATTTCAAAAAAGCTGCTATAAAAACAAAAAGCACTTTAAAATATCTTGATTCTTTTAACATACCTATTTACATTGTACTTGGTAATCACGATGTAAGTAAAACACATTATGATTTTTCCACATATTCTAAACATTTAGATATTAATAAATTCATAAAAACATTAAAAAATGTTAAAATTATACATAATAAAAAAATAAAATTAGGTCAATTTACTTTAGTTGGTTATAATTACATATTTCGGGAAAAAAGAAGTCCTGACTATAAGAAAAACTTAACAGCACTTATGAAAAAACAAAAAAATACAATACTATTTACACACGATGTTCCATATGGATGTAAATTGGATATAATTAGAAATAAAAAAAGTCCATATAATGGCAAACATGTTGGTGATAAATATCTTCTTTGGGCAATAAAAAAATATAGCCCAATTCTTAACATATGCGGACATATGCACGAAAATCAAGGAAAATGTAAAATAGGAAAAACTTTAGTTGTAAACCCAGGCTTTGGTCAAAATGGAGAAGCGGCTATTATTGATTTACCAAAATTAAAAATAAAATTTATTAAATTATAATGACACGAACATTTATCATGTACTCAGTTGGAACAACAGATGATTTCAACACAGAACGTTTGTATGAATCAGGAAGAATTGATATTGTCTGTCGCTGTACTCTAGCTTCACTGTGGATATCTGAAAGTATTAGAAAAGACACACGATTCATAGTAGTTCTAAACTCTGGAAAGAAGGCGCCGGTCTCAATTAAATTCGATGGAAACAAAATAGTTGGAATAGAACCATCTGAAAATTCAATAGCATTAGTAATCAAAAAAGCACTAAGTTCAGTAAAAGACAAAGAATGGATTAATGTTCAGTCCGGAGTGTCAGTTTCTAGACGAAGTTTTCAAGACCTGGTCAAAGAATCAAAAAATATATACATATTAAGCCAAAAAGGTAGACGTGTTTCAACCTTTAGTTCAAAAGATCCAACCTTTATCCTAGGTGATAACAAAGGAATACCAAAGAATGAAGAAATATTAGCTTCAAAAAAAGGAGAACGAGTCTCTTTAGGAAATAAAACATATTTAGCCTTCTCAGTTATCTCAGTTGCACATTGGATTTTAGACCAATGAGTAAGAAAAGTTAATAAATTATAAAAATTGACGAATCTAACATCTAATTCCGACCTATGCCTTTTATATATCAGTTTAACAATCTCTTTCTTACTGATACGTCGTTGAAAGACGTATAAGGTGAACTATATGGATCCAACAGGAATTATAACAAATTATCACATTGCTTACACTAAAGAAGTACTAGTCTTAGTACCAGGTGTAACATCAAAGAAAGAGGCTGGCAAGTTTATAGGAAAAAAAGCTGTTTTCACTGATCCTAAAGGAAAGAAATACATAGGCAAAGTGTCAGGCCTACATGGAAAAAAAGGAACACTAAGAGTGAAATTCAGAAAACCACTACCATCTACTTCTCTAGCAAAGCCAGTGAACATAGCGGCATAGGTTCAGATCTATTCCACAAATGGTCAAAGTAAAGCCTCATTATGCTAACTAGGGCTATATTTTTTGACCATATGAAATCACATTCACGATTAGTGTTAACCTTGAAAGCAAGCTCATTTACATCATTTATACCAAAAACAGATTTAGTTTCTATAGGTATAGTTCTGATTTCAGCACCATTTTTCAAATACCAACTTGCTCGTAGCATACTTTCCTCACTCAGTTCTCCAATTCCAAGCATCTTAACATTAACTCCTCTTTTTACTGCATCTAAGAACTCCTTTTCAATATAAGAATTTCTTGGAAACTTTGAAGTTATAGATATTGCAGATTCTTGTGAATTTCTAAGAACTTCAGCTGCTTTGGAATAAAACATCTTTCTACCCATTGAACTCCATATTTGTGACTTATCAGATTCTTCCAAGGGTTTTAATTGTTTAACCACATTATTCATAACAATTTTCAAATCTCTTAATCCATTTTCTCTAGTCTCAATCATACTAGCTAATGCATGATTTGGTCCAATAGCTCTAAATTTCTTTGGCTTAGTAGAACATATTTCTACCATACCCTTAGCTCTTAGTGAGTTTAGTATGTCATATATTTTTGAGGATGGTATCCTCGTATGTTTTGAGATGAATGAAGCAATTGACGATCCATAAATATTGAGAACAAGATATGTTCTAGATTCGTATTCTGTAAGCCCAAATTTCTTAAGACTTAAGATTGTATCTTGATTCAACATAAATTAATAGAACTCAAAAATGGATATAAAGGGGGTATTAACTCATTTTTTAGAAGTAACTTTTTTCTTAACTACCCATTTAACTCGAGTTGGATCTCTTTTTAATTTAAGCAAATTCTTTTCACAACGTCTAGAACAGAAATAAAATATCTTTCCATCTGCTTTTACATACATCTTTCCTGTACCTTTTTCTATCTCGTTTTTACAAAATGAACATTTCATTTGACTAACCCCGAATTAAAAGGTTGATTTATCTCATTTATCAAGTCAGCAATAAGATTTACCTGTACCATCTCTCCATTAACTATTATTGTATAAGATTTAGGCATCTCAGGTGACCACACATAACCGCCTTTACCATAATCAATTATTATTAAATGCTGTTCATGGTGCTGATTTTTATTTTCTAAATAAAGCACATCATCATGCTGAACACTTTTGCCATTACGATGAACATCATAACCATATGTATTTGCAACATCGCTAATTTTTTTCACAATAGATTTTCTTATAGGATTTGACATATTTATCTCTTGCCTCTCATTGTACCTGAAGATTCCATCTCAGTTTCTCTAAGCATTAAAATGTCTCCTTTTCTAACAGGACCTAGTACATTTCTAATCAATATCTTTCCAACATCTCTTCCACCCATAACTTTACATCTAACATGATTTACCCCTTTAATTCCTGTTCTTCCTAAGAGTTGTACTACTTCTGCTGGTACTGCGTCTTCTGCCATTTAATCAACCTTTTTGTACGTATTCACCAATACGTTCTCTTATTGTTTTCTTTCCATGCAAAAATTCTATCATCCCACGTATTCTTATTTCTTCTTCATACGTTACTGATTTGTCACTTTGCATTTGTTTAACCTTTTTTTATTTCATCAATCTGTGCTTGTGCATCTCCTACTTCGATAACTGCAATTGCTGCTGTTGGTACTCCAATACCTGCTGCTCTTCCTAATTCGTGTCTTGTACTTACATGAGCTATTGGTATCTTCTTTTCATTACATAGTGGATCTAAGTGCATAATAACTTCTTTTGGATCTACATCATCTGCAACTACAATCAACTTAGCTATTCCTCTTTCTATAGCTTTAGTTGCTTCATTAGTACCGATTCTAACTTTTCCTGTATTTCTTGCAATTTCTACTGCTTGGAGAACTTTTCCTTCATCCATATCATCACCTCATATCATAAGTTCCATTCTGGTATGATTATCTTATTAAAGAAAGTATTTAAAGTTTTGTTTACAATTAGTTTTATGCGAGGAATTGATATTCTAAAAGAAATTGAAACCATCTTATTTGAAAAAAGAAATGAACAGCAGATAGCAGACGTTCTTAATTTTAATGTTAATAGAAACGCTGGAACAACATATCAATATAGTATGATTTCAAAAGATTCTGATATTGCTACCTATGTCCAATATTATGATCATAGTACTTGTCTTTGGTCATCAAAACTAAAAGAAGCCAGTGAAAAATATGTTAGTCCTACTACTATGAAAGAAGCAAAAGATAATAATTCAATATTACTTGGAACATATGGTCAGCACCACGAAGACTTATATTTATTATCGAGATTGGAATTTAATAGGTTTTTAGAAGAATCTGAGAAAAAGGTATTAGAAGGTGAACTTGGAGCAAATTATGGAATTGTAATTGCCGACAAAGAGAGAATACATCCAAGAGAAGCAAAATTCCAAGCTGGTGGAAACAACATTAGTTTCTACTTTACAAACATTGAACAACATGTTTTAGGTATGAATCCAGAAGATAAAATTGGATTACATATGTCTGGAAGTAATATTGATATACACATGAATACCAGACCACTACAAACAAATATAGATGAAATTAAAAGAATTGGAAATGATACTCTTGAATTACTAACAGTTTTAGAAGAACACAAAATATACGATAAAATAAAAGAATTTCAGAAAAAAACATCAGTCAATATAATCTAATCACCTATGCGTATAATAAAACTCTAACTTCTTATCACATCGCGCAAAGAATAGGCGTTCCATCTGTACCATCTGTCCTGGCTTAACTTTCTTAATATCAGGTTCAGCTAATCCTTCTATTACATTTCCATTATCCATTGTAATTTTAATTTTAACAGCTTTATTTGAAACCCAGTGTATTTTAGGAATGTCTTTATTTGCTTTACCAGTAACTTTAGATTTCTTTTCAAGTTTAACATTACACAAATGCATTAATCTTACTTCTCTTTCTCGATTAGCTACAAGGTCTAACTTTTCAACATAAATCTTTTTACCAACTGGTATACTTCTGTATTTTTTCTTTCCAGGAAGTAAAGGTGCTTTTGCAATTTTAACTGGAACTTTATCTAATTGTATTTCCTCTGGATTGATTACAAAGAAATATCTTTCTGATATTGAATCAATTAATTTTCTATTCTCAGAATATAATTTATCTATAGGAACATGAACTTCGTGCAATGTAATTCCAAAACTTAATTCAAACTTTCTAATTGCTTCAGGTAATATTCCTCTCCTAGCAAGTGACTGTAAAGACCATGTTCTTGGATCATCCCATCCACTATATTCTCCAGAATTAACTTCTTGTTGGGCCTTTGATTTACTTAACTTAACACCTTCTATAGCAAGCAATCCTGTATGCAATGTTTCAACATGCTTCCAACCAAATATATCCCAAATATATTTTTCCATTTCGGTTTCCATCATCAATTCTTTTCCTCTCAATATATGTGTAATACCAAGTAAATGATCATCAATTGCAAATGCAAATTCTAAAAGCGGCCAGATTTTATATTTTGTCCCAACTCTAGGATGTTCTCTTTCACAAACTCTAAACAATACACGATCACGAAAAGCTGGATTGGGATCTTCCATATTTGTTTTTAATCTAAGAACAACTTCGCCTTCTTTATATTTCCCACTAATCATATCATGCCACTTTTTCATATTTTCTTTTATACTTTGATTTCTGTGTTTACACTCTTTCCCTTCCTTTCTAAACTTTCTCAAATCTTGAAAAGGACATTCACAAACATATGCTTTACCAGTTTTAATTATTTTCTCAGCATGCTCATAATAAATTGGTAAACGATCTGACTTGTAAATAATCTGTTTATCAAAATCAATGTTAAGCCATTTCAATCCTTCTGGTATCAGTTTGTATGCATCCTTGACAATTTGTTTTTCAGCAGAACCAATTGTATCATCAATAACTAGAATTAACTTACCACCATATTTTTTTACATACCAATCATTTACGATATACTGCTTTGCATTTCCAATATGTAATGGACCAGATGGATATGGTGCTAATCGCATCACAACTTTTCCTTTAACATTTGGTAAATCTGGTAAACCCTCCCTTTGTTTTTTAAGTGGTTTAGATCTAAACTTTTTTTGAGAAACTATTAACTTTTGTTTTTCTAATCCTAACTTATTTACTTCATCAACTGTTTTATTAATTAATATCATTAACTTCTTAATATCTTTTTTAGATTCGGGTAGTTCAGATATTACCTTTCCAAGAATAGCTTTAGGATTAGCTCGTCCATTAAACTCAACTGCATTTAACAAAACGTGTTTGTAAACAACATCTTTCATAGAATATAGTTATATTGGTTATTAATAAATTATCTTCTTTGAGACGTTCTGTCCCCACTTGACCTTTGAAATCTATCTGTTCGTCTTGGTCTATCTGATCGTTCTGTTCGTCTTGAACTTTCTGAAGGTGCAAAATCTTCAAGTTTTAATTCAAACTCAGAATCTTCTTTTATTTTTCCTCTACATTTTAAAATTTCTCTAGCTAAAATATAATAAGTTGCTGCTATTGATTTTCTACCCTTGTTATTAACTGGAATAATAAAATCAATTCCCTTTACTTCATTAAATGTATCAACAAGAGACACTATTGGAACTCTCATTTTTATTGCTTCATCTATTGCCTGAGAATCTGTTGCTGGATCTGTAATTAACAATACATCTGGTTCATAATATGCTCTAAAAGAAGGATTTGTAATAATACCTGGCAAAAATCTTCCCGAAATTGCTCTTGCATCTATTAATTCTGCAAACTTAGTTATAGCTTTTTTTGCAACGGGTTTTCTTGAAACTACCATTATACTATTAAATCCTGCTAAAAATTTAGCAGCCATTTTTATTCTATCATCAATAGTCTGTAAATCTAAAACAGCCAAACCATCGTCTCTTGTTTTGTAGACAAATCTCTTCATCTTAGATGTCTGTTTCTTCATTCCTATATGCATACCGTTTGATAAGTATTCTTCAAATGCCATATCATATCACTAGTATTTCCTAGTATTTAATCTTTTTAAAGTTAAGGTTTAAGTAATCTATAATATGAAAGAAAGAAAACAGGATCCTAAAAAAAGAATATATAATTTTGATGAGGTCTCTTTTGGACTAGATCATGAACAAGCTTTAAACGAAGCCAAACGATGTTTAAACTGTCTTAAACCAATGTGTGTTCAAGGTTGCCCTACAAAACAAAAAATACCACAATTTATACAAAAAATTGTTCAAGGAAATTTAGAAGAAGCCTTAGAACTTATAATTCAAGATAATCCGTTTCCAATAACAACTGGGAAAATATGTCCAGCTTTTTGTGAAAAAAGATGTGTTCTCGGTATCAAAGGAAGCCCTATCCAAATAAGACTTCTAAAACGATATGTTACTGAAAATACTGACTATACAAAAATTAAAATCCATCGAAAAGATTTAACTGGAAAAAAAATATTAATAATAGGATCTGGTCCATCTGGTCTTTCAGCAGCTTTCTTTCTTTCAAAAGAAGGTCACGATGTAACTGTTTATGAAAAAATGAAAATAGCTGGCGGTATGTTATATTACAGTATACCAAACTATAGGCTTCCTAAAGATGCTTTAAGCAAAGAATTACAATTAATTAAAAATGCTGGAGTTAACATAATAACATCTCACGAAGTAAAAGATTTCAAAGATATAATTAATAAATTTGATGCTATCTACATAGCCACCGGAGCATGGAAAACAAAAAAAATGAATATAATTGGAGAAGAAAAAGCAATAAATGCCGTACAGTTCTTATTTGATGTTAATTCTGGAAAAGATGTAAAGGTTGGTGAAAAGGTAATTATTGTTGGGGGAGGAGATGTTGCAATTGATGCATCTAGAACAGCATTAAGACTCGGAGCAAAAGATGTTGAAATCGTATATAGAAGAAGTAAAGAAGAAATGCCAGCAAGTCCAAATGAAATTGAAGAAGCAGAAAATGAGGGCGTAAAAGTAACTTTTCTTGTTAATCCAATTGAAATAACCAATAAAAAAATAAAACTAGTTAAAATGGAACTTGGAGACCTAGACGAATCTGGAAGAAGAAAACCGATTCCTCTTGAAAATTCTGAATTTTACATTGAAGCAGATAATATTATTCTTGCTTTAGGACAAGCAGTAGAACCAATTGAAGGCATTGATACAACAACACAAGGAACAATCCAAGTTGATCAAAATTACAAAACAAACATATCAAATGTTTGGGCTGGTGGTGACAGTGTCACTGGTCCAGCAACAGTTATATCAGCACTTAGTGTAGGTAAAAGAGTTGCTAACGAAATAAACAAAGAATTAAGCCAATAAATAAGCTTTAAATATATTCATACCTTATTTTCCCTATGTTAAAAACAGAAGTTGAAAAAGGTAAAGATGAATTCAAAAAACTTTTAAAACAGAAAGAATTTAAAGAAGAATATGCCGGAGATATAGTAGCAATTTATGAAGGAGAAGTAGTCAAGACAGGACACGAATATGATCAAGTTGTAGCAATAACTTGTGCCGAATATGACTGTAAAAATGTATACTTTGGTATAGTTCCAGAAAATAAAGACGAAAAAAGCTTATCAGAATTACCTATTGTTATTTAAGAATTTTCTTTAAATTGAAAAGCATGTCTTCAGTCATCTTGCTAAGATTAAATGCATGTTTCCAATTCCAATCTTGTCTAGCAGATGAATCATCTATAGACTTTGGCCACGAATCTGCAATCTTCTGTCGAAAATCAGGTATATATTTTATTTTAAAATCTGGCATATATTTTACAATCTCATTATAAATTTCGTTTGGAGAAAAACTTACAGCAGCTAAATTATAACTTGTTCTTATTTTTATTTTTTCTTTGTCCGCCTCCATTATATCTATAGTTGCTTTTATTGCATCTGGCATATACATCATTGGAAGTGTAGAATTTTCATTAAGGAAACAAACATACTCTTCTCCTTTTATTGCTTTAAAGAAAATATCAATTGCATAATCAGTTGTTCCACCACCTGGTAAAGTTTTGTAACTTATGATTCCGGGATATCTTAAACTTCTAACATCAACATCAAATTTGTTAAAATAATAATTACACATTAATTCTCCTGCAACCTTAGTTACCCCATACATTGTATTTGGTTCTAAAATTGTTTTTTGTGGAGTATTTTCTCTAGGCGTTGTTGGACCAAAACAAGCAATTGAACTTGGCCAAAATACTTTAATATTATATTTTTTAGCAAGATCGAGAATATTCTTTAAACCCCCCATATTTACACTCCATGCTAAATCTGGTTTCTGTTCTCCAACAGCTGACAATAGTGATGCTAAATGAAAAATAGAATCTATTTCATATTTTTTAACAACGTTTTCTATTTCATCGATATTCATAGCATTAACAGTTTCCATTGGTCCTGAATTTCTGACTTCATCGCTTGGCATTGTTCTATTTATTCCAGCAATTACGTTTTCATTTCCATATTTATTTCTTAATTCTAAAACCAATTCTGTTCCAATTTGACCCGCTGAACCAATAACTAATATTTTTTTCATATAATCACAACATTTAATTATTTGCTATAGACATTCTATTTTATTTAAAGTTTAAAAAGACTTCATAATCTTTATAACAAAACAGTGTTATAATATTCTTATGAAAGTCTATATGGATAATGGAGCAACAACTCAAGTTGATCCAAGGGTTCTCAAAGCAATGCTTCCATACTTTAAAGAAAAATATGGAAATGCATCATCTCTTCATACAAAAGGACAAGAAGCAAAAGGTGCATTAGAAGAGTCTAGAGAAATAATTGCTAAATTAATCAATGCTGAACCCGAAGAGATTATATTCACATCAGGTGGAACAGAAGCAGATAATCTTGCAATCTACGGAACTTACAAAAATCTCGTTATAACCTCAGCTATTGAACATCCGGCTGTTCTAAATGTTTGTAAAGAATTAAATCATAAAATTATTAAAGTTGATAAATTTGGAATCGTTAATCTTAAAGAATTAGAAGATTCAGTTGAAAAAGACTCACTAGTCACTATTATGTTTGCTAACAACGAGATTGGAGCAATTCAACCAATTAAAGAAATTAGTAAAATATGTAAAGCCAAAGATGCAATATTTCATACTGATGCAGTTCAAGCATTTGGTAAAATTCCAATTAATGTTAAAGCCTTAGGTATCGATTTAATGTCACTCTCTTCTCATAAAATTTATGGACCAAAAGGTGTTGGAGCTTTGTACATTAAAAAAGGAATTAGACTAAAACCAATATTTAGAGGTGGTGGACATGAGTTTAAAATAAGATCTGGTACTGAAAACATTCCTGGAATTGTTGGATTTGCTAAAGCAGCAGAATTAGCTGTTAAAGAAATGAAAAAAGACAATATGAAACTTATTAAGATGCGAGACGAGCTTATTAAAGGATTAACCAAGATACCAAACACAAGACTTAATGGACACCCTAAAAACAGACTTCCAAACAACGTTAACGTTGCATTTGACTTTATTGAAGGAGAAGGACTTGTTTTACACCTTGATTCAAAAGGAATATGCGCTTCAACAGGTTCAGCTTGTTCATCTACTAAATTAGAACCAAGTCATATACTAACAGCTATTGGTCTAAGACCTGAACAAGCTCATGGATCATTAAGATTGACCCTTGGTCGTTTTAACACTATGAAAGAAGTTGATTATGTTCTAAAAGTCGTTCCAACTATGGTTGAGAAGCTTAGGAAGATATCACCTTTAGTCGAATAAATACATAGATTTATATACTACCTAGTAGTAAATATACTTATGTATGAATATGAATTCACGGGTGATTTATGATGAATTTATTTAAAAAAAGAATAGTGCCGGAAACACAGGTTTGGATAGATAATGGCTCTGGTTATTTAGGTACCTCTATTTCTCGATCAATAATTATATATCCAGACCAGAATGTTGCATTTGATCCTCATGATATCGGAGATCGTGAAAATGATAT
>Ga0180732_1000909_pt1 | contig 20931 bp, 19 predicted proteins | sample KR11_01MetaG_FD_148674 | JGI IMG/M metagenome (GOLD analysis project Ga0180732, IMG submission 148674) | Groundwater microbial communities from the Olkiluoto Island deep subsurface site, Finland - KR11_0.1 MetaG | ecosystem: Environmental > Aquatic > Deep subsurface > Groundwater | place... | reverse complement strand
ATTAAGAGATTGTTTATGCCTTAATTATACCAACATTTTGCCTAAAGATAAAGGAAAAACAGTGGACAAGAAATTGAAAAAGAAACGAGTTTCTGATAGTTTCGGAAGAGAGTTTTTAGACAGCCTGCATAGTCCGCGCCTCGCGCCTGCCTGTCGGCAGACAGGGCTGTGGAACCCTCGGGTAGTATCATTATCTCCGCTTATTCTAGGCAAAAAATAAACTTTCAATCTAACTTAATACTAATAAAGAAGGGAGGTGAAACAAATGACAAAAGACGAATTAATTGACGCAGTTGCGGCAAAGACTGACATTTCCAAGAAAGACACGGAAAGAGTTGTGAATGCTATTTTGGAAACAATCACAAAGACTTTAGTTGACGGGGGCAAGGTCGCTTTGACCGGATTTGGAATTTTTTCCGTGAACAAAAGAGAGGCGAGAACTGGAGTTAATCCTCAGCACCCGGAGCAGAAAATCCAAATTGCCGCTATGAATGTGCCTAAATTTAAAGCTGGCAAAAGCCTAAAGGATGCTGTCCGATAATATTTAGTTATGTTTTAAACAAAAACTCCCTGCATATTTTATGGAGGGATTTTTTGTTTGAGAAGCGTTCTATTGGTTTGTGATATTGAGCCTAGCTTATTGCTAAAGAATATTTGAATATTTTCTGCTATAGCCCTCTGATAAGGGGGGAATAATTATAATAAATCCGCTGATGACATAATTATGTTAAAATGTTAAAATGTTTATATTAAGACTTACGCGTACTTATCTCATTTTGTCATTCCCGCCTTCGCGGGAATGACAGCGCGCAAGCGCGCAAGTCCTATATAAAATGTTAAAATGAATTATGAAAATTGGCATAGACGCGAGAACTTTGGAAAAATCAAAAACCGGCGTGGGCAGGTATCTGTCTAATTTGCTGAAGTTTTGGAAAGATAGCAAGGATAATGAATTTTATTTATATTTTAAAGATGAAATTCCACAGGATGATTTTTTAAGGAACGATAATTTCAAGCTGAGATTATTGAAAAATTCTTTTGGCTTTTCCAGCAATTTTTTCTTCCAGCATTTTTTGCTCCCCTATAATCTGAAAAAAGATAAAGCCGATTTTTTCTTTTCGCCTTTTTATTTAAAACCTTTTTATTGTCCGATAAAGTCAGCCATAGTTTTACACGACATATCTTACGAAGCGCATCCGGAATGGTTTGATTTCAAGAGCCAGTTTATTTTGCGGATATTGTCCAAATTTTCAGCGAAAACCGCGGAAAAGATTTTTACCGTTTCAAATTATAGCAAGAATGAAATTATAAAATATTACCATATTAATCCTGAAAAAATAGCAGTAACCTATTTGGCGCCGGACAGCGGCTTTGCGAATATGAATAAAAATTTTTACCGGCGGTTCCATAGTTCCATCAGGACTGTGGAACCGCATATGCAAGATTCGCATTCCGGGTTCCACAGCCCCGGGGCGGAGACTATGGAACCATCTGCGATAAAACAAAAATATAATTTAAAAGATAAATTTATTTTATCCGTCGGTTCAATTTTCAATCGCCGGCATATTCCGGAAATTATGGAAGCGTTTGAAAAATTAGTCTTGAAACATAAAGATTACCAGCTTTTAATAATCGGCAAAAATCACACTTATCCGTTTATTGATATAGGCAATATGATAGAAATCACAAGTCAGAGACTTGGCGGAAACGCGATTATTAAACTAGATTACGCGAATGACGAGGAATTGGCAGCTTTTTATAACTCCTGTTTTTTGAATATATATCTATCTGATTATGAAGGCTTCGGCCTGCCAATCGTTGAAGCGCAATTTTTTGGCAAACCGGTTATTACAAGCTATAATAGTTCGTTGGTTGAAGTAGGGGATAATTCAGTAGAGTTTGTGAAAAATAATACTGTTGAGGAAATTTATGAAAGCTTGGATAAAATTGTTTCTGATGAAGAGTATAGAAATAAATTAATTAGGCTGGGCGATGAGAATGTAAAAAGATTCAGCTGGGAGAAGTGCGCGAGGGAGACATTAAATAAAATTGTTAAATTGTTAAATTGTTATGTCGACTAATTTGCAAGTCTTGCATTTCTGGTTCCACAGGGCTGATGGTACCATGCAGGCTGTCTAATAAGTCCCAGATATACGGAATTTATCCTTTAGGATTTCAAAAAATGGCTTAAACAAGCGATGCTTTATGAAACCCTAAAGGGTAAATTCCGATTATTAGACAGCCTGCATGAAATCCTCGGATAATTATCGGCGCGAGAAATAACGTGGAAATAAAAAAAGCGTCGGAGTTCTTAGTTAAGACTCCGACGGGACAGAATTTTTATTCTATTTTTTTAGTGAGCCAAACTCATGAACTTTCGCAGTTCTGCAATAGACATTTTATTTAGTCCTATTCTTAGAACAAGAGATTGTCTTTCTATATCAAGCATTTCCTCTTCTTCCTTGCTTATCCCCTCCTTAAAGTCTATACCTTCGCGCGAGAGAAATTCAGATATCAATTCATATTTTTCTCGGAAATCGGAATAATCAAGCTTAATCCACTCGATTTCACTAATGTTATGAATGATGTGCTCGTCTTCTTTTGTCCATGCCGGTGTTGATATAGTCATGACTTTTAGCGGGATTCGTGGAATTGTATAGTGGACAGTGTTCGGCGGAATAATTACTAGTACCCCCTTTTTTATTTTATGTGAAGTTTTTAAACCTGCGATTAGCTTTCCTTCACCATCTAAAACAAAATAAAATTCTGTTCTTTCTTTGTGGAAGTGAGGAATAGTCGGAGTATTTATTTCCGCTATGGCTAAATTTACTTCCTTAAAATCATCTGCTGATGATAAAGGCAGAATTCTCCCACAAGCACTTGGTTCGTGTTTTACAGTCGCGACATCTCTTATTATTACTTCTTTTCTTGGATTCATCAAATCGCCTCCTAAATTAATTTTTTTGAGCTAAATTGATTTTTAACTCATTGTCTATACAATATAGTAAAAACTAACTTATGTCAATGCTAAAATTAACTTCTTTACAATCAATCTTCATCTCCGAAATCATTCTTGTTTCGGCTATGATAATTGGCGTTGCGCCGCAGGAGTTTTCGTATTTGATCCTTGTTCTGCTAATAATAAGTTTTATAAAATTAAGCCTTTTGGATTCTTTGAAATTATTTATTCTTTCCCTTCCGTTTTTTGTGGCGCTTCCGGCAAATTCTTTTTCGGATTCAATGAGCGCGTGGAGGGTCTTGATCGTTGTTTTGTTTTTGAAAGTGGTTTGGGAGAAGTATTTTATAGACACTAAAAAGATGCAAAATAGCCCCCTTGATAAAAGGGCCTGCCTGTCCGGTAGGCAGGGCTGGGGGGTTAAAAACTTTGCAATGAGTTGGTCTCGTATTTCTAAAAGTCTATCAAACGGAAGCGCGGAGTGGCGCAATAAACTTTGGTCTGCATTAAGGTTCCACAGTCCCGAGGCGGGAACTATGGAACCAGCGGAATCCTTCGACAATGCTCAGGATGACATTGTTCAGAATAACATTGTTCAGAATAACATTGCTCAGGATGACAAAATAAATAAACTATTTTTATTAGCAGCCCTATTTTTCACCATCGCCATCCTCTCTCTAATTTCAGCTCAAAACCTCGGGGCGGGAATAAGAAAACTTTTGTTTTTCGCGAATATATTTTTTCTTTTTCCGGTCGTGATTTACGCGATAAAAAAGGAAAGCGATTTAATGGAAATTTTGAAAGCCGTTTTTTACTCCTCTGTCATAATCGTGTCTATAGGCTATTTTCAATTCTTGTCCACTTTTCTGATCACCCTTTCACAGTTTTGGGAATTTTGGGCGAATAATGTTATCAAAGTGTTTTATGGCCAGAATTTAAGCTATCTTTTGAGCTATAGCAACACATGGTTCTCTTATTACGACGCTCTTCCGCCGACACTGCGAATGTTTTCCGTTATGCCTGATTCCCATTCGTTTGCGATGCTCGTTACAATTTCAATGCCAGTCGTTTTATCCCTCCTATTTTATTACAAACAAGGAAAGCGGAAAAAATATTTATCCATCACGCTGATGTTTTTTCTTTTGGCTGTCTATTTATCCGGTTCTCGCGGAGCTTGGGCGGGAAGCGTTTTTGCTTTGGCGATGGGCGTATATTTATTTTTATTATCGTCTCTAAAAGCGCGTAATTCGCCGCAGTCCCTGCCTACCGGACAGGCAGGCTCTGCGGAAGAGCCTGCCTGTCGGCAGACAGGACTGCGGCTGGGCGAAGTTACTTCGGAATTTATAAAACTGCTGAAAAGCAAAGTAGGATTTAAATTAAACGCAGAAAATAATTCCAAACACTATTCAAAACTAATAGCTTTTTCCGTCGTCTTATTTTTTATTTTGATGCCTGTTTCTAGCCTTATTTTAAAGCAAAATCAAGAAACTCAGATTATAAAAAGCGGCATAAATTTAAGCGCTGAAGAAAGAAGCAGATTTTCAATGTTTGAAAGAGCCTTTTCAATCTATGATTTTTCCGAAACATCAAACAAGGGGCGCCTTCAAATTTGGCGGGAAACATTGCTTTCCATCGGAAATCATCCGTTTTTGGGAGTTGGGTTTGGAAATTTTAATTATGTTTTGGAGCAGAGCGAATCAGCTCTTAAAAAAGGCTCTTCGGCCCACAGTATTTATTTGGACATTGCCTCCGAGATTGGAATTTTTGGGTTGATGGTTTTCCTGTTTTTGATTGCGTTCATTTTGGAATCGTCTTATTATCTTTATTTTAGATTGCAAAAAACATATTTGAAGATATTTGCCGGATCATTTTTCGTATATTTTTCCTGGGTTTGCGCTTATGGTATTTTTGATGTCGTGATTTTTAATGATAAGGTTTTAATGATAATCGTTATGATGGCAGGATTGCTGTATTCATTAAGTCGCGCGGATCAAGAGGTTTAATTTATTGTTGTGCTATTTTGCTTTGATAATTCCACTTTTATAAATTTAAAAAAATATCCTGAAGATATTGTTTATTGAGATAAACTGGATTCCCGCCTTCGCGGGAATGACAAAAAAACGGGATTGTTTAAGCAAGTCGGTATAAATTGTTCTATTGTTAAAATGTTTATATGTTTATATGCTTCTTCCTCTTTACATATCTTCAAAAAAATGAGAGAATAACCGTATTAAAAATTAATATTTATAATTTCCTTAAATTACGAAATTTCTCAAATTAGTTATGTTTAGTAAATATTAGTTATATTCGTGTTTATATATAGGAAACACTAATTCAACTAATATTCACACTAATAAAACTAAAATGGGCAATTTCTTCATTTAAAGTAACTTAAACTCCAATGGCATATTATCCTCCGGAAAAACAATTTGATGTCCGCGAAATTATCAATCAAGAAGGCAATAATCATTACAGTCCAAAAGCGGAACAGCCGAAAAAAAACAAAAAATCTTCATTTAAAAAACTAATTGCCGGTTTTGCGGTCGTTGTTTTGTTTATTTTGTTTTCGGGCGGATATATGGTTTATAAAGCGAATTCAACTTTTGACAAAATAACTGGCGAGCAGAATTCCGTCATAAAAAGTTTTATTAGAATGCTTCCGTTCGGAAATAATTTTTTTCAGATTCTGCCGATAGAAATAGAAACTTCTACGATTGATAAATTAAAAAATAACGAATTGGACAGATTGAATGTTTTGATTCTTGGAATCAGAGGCGCTGACGATCCGAACGGAGGGCTTTTGACGGACACAATAATGATTGCCAGCATTGAGCCTAAAACTGGAAAGACCGCTTTGATTTCCATTCCGAGAGATTTGTATGTTGATATTCCCTATCAAGACAATAAAAATAAAATTAATGAAGCTTATGTTGACGGAATGAAAAACAGCGACTGGAAAAATGGCTTAAAGTATAGCAAAAAAGCGGTTTCGGATGTTACGGGCTTGGATATTCATTATGCTACAAGTATTGATTTTAAAGCGTTTAAGGAAATGATAGATACATTGGGCGGAGTGAAAATAACGCTGGACAAACCATTTTCAGAGAGAAATCAATTTGAAGAAGGCGTGATTGATCTTCCTGCAGGGAGCCAGATAATTGACGGAGACACGGCCTTGCTTTTCGCGAGAGCCAGATTTAGCACCAGCGATTTTGACAGAGCGAAACGGCAGCAGCAGCTTTTATTGGCGGTCAAAGACAAGGCTTTTAGTCTGGGAGTCGCTTCCAATCCCGTAAAAATAATTTCAATTTTGAATTCTTTGGGAAATCATGTAAAAACAGACGCCGAATTATGGGAAATTCAAGAACTGGTTTTTTTGTTTCAGAAAATGGAAATAAAAGACGCGCGAAAAAAAGTTTTTGACACCAGCGAGGAAGGGCTTCTTTACGCGTCAAGAGATGCAAAAGGCTCATACATACTTTTGCCTGAAGGAGGAAATTTTGATAGAATAAAAGAAGCTTGCGGGGATATATTTGATTAGGTAATTCGTAATTTGGGATTAACGGATTTAATTCTTTAATAAATAATCCATAATCATTTTATTTTAGCCAATGAATAAAATATCAAAAAAAATAATATTTATATTTTTAATCATCCTAATCAGCTTTAGCGCCGGCTACGCGGCAAATGACTGGGTTGATTTTTTGGGCAAAGGGGATGTGAAAGGATTAATAAATACCGCAAGTTATGGCGATAAAGAAAATGACGAAAATAGTTTTTGGAATATTCTGAATAAAGAAGATAAGAATAAAACAGAAAAAGAGGCTGACTTCAGAGTTTTTTGGGAAGCTTGGAAAAAAGTGGAGGACAAATATACGCTAGAGCCTTTAGATTATGAAAAAATGGTGTACGGGGCGGTCTCGGGAATGGTAAATTCGCTCGGAGATCCCTACACGGTTTTTTTCACTCCGGAAGACAGGGAAATGTTTGAGCAGGATATGAAAGGAAGTTTCAGCGGCATCGGGGCGGAAATTGGATTTAAGGATAAATTTTTGACGATTATCGCGCCGCTCAAAGACAGTCCCGCGCAAAAAGCCGGAGTTCTTGCGGGAGACAAAATTTTGAAAGTTGACGACAGAGAAATTATCGGAATGAATATAGACGAGGCCGTGAGCATTATCAGAGGAGAGAAAGGGACCAAAGTCAAACTTTTGATAAGCAGAGACGGGCTTGATGAATTGAAAGAAATTGAAATCACCAGAGATGTAATCAAAATAGAAACTGTTGAGTGGGAGCTTAAAGACGGCAAAATTGTCTATATGAAAATAAGCCAATTTAAAGAAGAGACTGTGGCTGAATTTAACAGCCAGATAAATAACATTATTGTTAATGATCCGGCGGGAATAATCGTTGATTTAAGAAATAATCCCGGCGGATATGTGAATATTTTGGAGGATATAGCCGGCAGATTTTTGAACAGAGGAGATGTAATTTTTACCGAGGATTTTGGAAATGGCAAAAAAGAAGTTTATAAGGCGAAAGGAGACAACAAATTCAAAGATATTCCGGTCGTGATTTTGATAAATGAAGGGTCTGCCAGCGCGTCTGAGATTTTTGCCGGAGCGCTGAAAGATAATAACGGCGCGAAGCTGGTCGGCAAAAAAACTTTCGGCAAAGGGCTGGTTCAAGAAATGCAAAATCTCAAAGACGGATCCGCTTTGAAAATCACAGTTGCCAGATGGCTCACGCCAAGCGGAATTGACATTAATAAAGAAGGAATAAAACCTGATTATGAAGTGGAAATGACTTTGGAAGACTATGAGAATGATAAAGATCCGCAGCTGGAGAAGGCGATGGAGATGTTTGAATAAAATTGTAAAAGTAAAGATACAATAACCAAGATACAAGGATACAAACAAATCTCAATAACCAATAATCAAATTTCAATTTCCGCACCGTCAGAGTCTCTCGCCTCGAGCCTGCCTGTCGGCAGACAGGGACTCTGACGAGAAAGCGGGCAAAGTGATATTTCTCGCGGGATAAAGATCCGCAATTGGAGAAAGCGATGGAGCTATTTGAGTGAGTATATAGATATATTTTGTCATTCTGAATTTATTTCAGAATCTATTTTAGATTTTAAAAGAGGTAATGTTATGCAAGACAATCTTAAGATTTCGGAAATAAATAAAATAAAGCGTAAATCAAAAAAAGATCCTGAAACAATCCTTCAACTATGCTCAGGATGACATTGTTCAGGATGACAAACTTGCTTTTTATTGATATGCAATTAAAATTTATATGTTTAAAAAAATCCATTTAATAATTTCCGGCAAAGTTCAGGGCGTTTTTTATAGGGCTAACGCGAAAGGAAAGGCGGAAGAGCTTAATCTGAAAGGCTGGGTAAAAAATACTCCGGATAATAAAGTGGAAATTATGGCGGAAGGGGAAGAGGATAAATTGAGAGAAATGATAGAATGGTGTTATAACGTCTCAAGCGCGGCGGTTGTTAGCGATATTAAAACAGAATGGATGGAAGCTGGAAAAAAATTTGATAAATTTGAAATAGTGGTGTAGAATTACTAAAAGTAGAACTCATACAGAGTTTTCACATTTGTCATTCCGAGCATCAGCGAGGAATCGCTTATATTCTCTTATACTCGCTATTTTTATGTGTTTGCGAGGGATTCCTCTTTGTCTGATGACAAACCTGTCTGCCGACAGGCAGGTCGGAATGACAAAAAATAATGGCTGTTTTAACAGAATCTAATTAATTAAGCCAGTAAGAATAAAGCTATGAAAGTAATACTCACAAAAGATGTGCAAAATCTGGGAAGCGCCGGCGATGTTAAGGATGTGGCCGATGGTTATGCCAGGAATTTTTTAATTCCGGGCGGGTATGCGAATATCGCGACTAGTTCCGCGATCAAGCAATCAGAAGAAATAAAAATAAAAAAAGCCAAACAAGCAGAAGAAGAATTAAAAACGGCGGAAGAACTGTCTGGCAAACTTGAAGGAGTGTCTGTAAAAGTTGAGGCAAAAGCCGACGAGTCGGGAAAACTTTATGCGTCGGTGAAGGCCGAGGAAATTTCAAAGAGTCTTGCCGATAAGGGATTTAATGTGGATAAAAACAAAATTATTATTAAAGAGCCGATAAAAGAAATCGGTGAATATGAAGTGATCGTCGCTCTGGAACATGGCCTTGAAGCCAGACTGAATTTGACGGTAGAAGCTGAGAAATAAAAAATTAGGGCTTTCAGCCCTAATTTTTTGGTTGATTGTTTAGGAGTTTTAACATTCGCTGTTATAGCTCCCCCTGATAAGGGGGTTGGGGGGTTTGAAAACAAAGCGAATTATGATTATAGAAAAAATCAAGAAGACATTTCAATTTTTTAATTTTAATCTACTGTTCCGCGATTCTTCAAACCCCCTAGCCCCCTTATCAGGGGGAACAATTGTGTCTTGATAAACCTAATTTATATACTTATGCCAAAAACAACAAAATACATTTTTGTCGCGGGAGGAGTGATGTCGGGAATCGGGAAGGGAATCGCCACCGCTTCAATAGGAAAAGTTTTGCAGAGCAAGGGATTTTCCGCCACGGCCATTAAAATTGATCCTTATATAAATGTTGACGCCGGCACGATGAATCCTGTTGAGCACGGCGAGGTTTTTGTGACTGATGATGGAATTGAGACGGATCAGGATATTGGAAATTATGAAAGATTTCTCAATACCGATATTCTTTCTGACAATTACATGACGACGGGCAGAGTGTATGAGTCCGTTATACATCGCGAGAGAAATCTTGAGTATGACGGAAAGTGCGTTGAAGTCGTTCCTCATATCCCTCTTGAAATAATAAGAAGAATAAAAAAAGTCGCCAAAAATACAAAAGCTGATTTTGTCTTGATTGAAATCGGGGGGACTATCGGCGAATATCAAAATATTCTGTTTCTGGAAGCGGCTCGAATGTTGCGGCTTCAGAAGCCGAAAGATATTCTTTTCTTTTTAGTAAGCTATCTTCCGATTCCAAACAAAATCGGGGAAATGAAAACCAAGCCTACTCAATATGCCGCTCGCTCATTGAATTCAGCCGGGATTCAACCGGATTTTATTCTTTGCAGAAGCGATGTCGCGATAGATGAAACAAGAAGAGGAAAGCTGTCAATGTTTTGCAATGTTGAAAAGGATTGCGTGATTTCCGCTCCTGATGTTGATTCCATATACGATGTTCCCGTGAATTTTGACAATGAAAATCTGGCTCAAAAAATACTTTCCAAATTTAAGATGAGAGCCAGGCAGAAAGATTTGAAAGAGTGGAGAAGTTTGGCGAAAAAAATCAAGAACTTGAATAAGCCAATCAATATCGGCATTGTGGGAAAATATTTTAATACAGGAGATTTTGTTCTTTCTGATTCCTATATTTCCGTTATTGAATCCATAAAGCACGCGGCTTGGTCTCTTGGCAGAAAGCCTGTGATTGAATGGATTAACTCCGAGGAATATGAAAAAAATCCCGAGAAATTAAAAGAACTGAAAAAGCTGGACGGAGTAATTATCCCGGGAGGATTTGGAAGCAGGGGAATTGAAGGAAAAATAAAAGCGATTGAATATTTGCGGAAAAACAAAATTCCCTTTTTGGGACTATGCTATGGCATGCAGGTCGCTTGTATTGAATTCGCGAGAAATGTTTGCAATTTGAAAGGCGCGAATACGACTGAGATAGACAAGAATACAAAATATCCCGTGATTGACATTATGCCGGAGCAGAAGAAAAATTTGAAAGAGAAAAATTACGGGGCGACGATGAGGCTGGGCGCGTATCCGGCGAAATTGAAAAAGGGAACGATTGCCCGCGGCGCTTATAAATCCGGCGAAATTTCAGAGCGTCACCGCCACAGATGGGAAGTTAATCCCGATTATGTTGGAATTTTGCAAAATAAAGGGCTGATATTCTCCGGGACTTCTCCTGATGGGCGGTTGATGGAAAGCATAGAATTGCCGAAAAGCAGCCACCCGTTTTTTGTGGCAACCCAATTTCATCCCGAGTTTAAATCTCGTCCTCTAAATCCGCATCCGTTGTTCAGGGAGTTTGTGAAAGCGGGGATGAGATAGTAATTGGTAAATAGTAATTTGTAATTTGTAATTCCGTCCAGCCGCAGTTTCTTTTTAGAATACTGTGAGGTTAAAATGTACTTTGAATTATAAGGCGTTATCTCCTGTCATTTCGAGCCGTAGGCGAGAAATCTATAAACTTTAGATATTTCTGCAATATTTAGATTTCTCGCGACACGCCTGCCTGACGGCAGACAGGCTCGAAATGACAGTTTTGTTGTGTTTCGTAATTCAAGGGAATATGAAAACACTGGTATTATTAGAATAAAAACACAATCAAAAAACAGGAGGTATTCCTGTTTTTTTGTTAATTTAGTTTGCGAAAAAATTTATTTTACAGTTTCTTTTTGAGGCTGGTTTTGCGGAATTTTTTCTTTTTCAATGCTGACAAATTTAACTTTTTTCTTATTGCCGTTAAATCTGATGATTTGTTTTTCGGTGAATTTTACAAAACCGTCAATGACTGCGAAAATCGTATGATCTTTGCCTTGCATAACGCCTTTGCCGAGTTTGAATTTATTGCCTCTTTGCCGGACAATGATGTTGCCGGCTTTTGCGGCTTGATTTCCAAAAATCTTAATGCCTAGATATTGCGGCTGGCTGTCTCTTAGGTTTGACGCCGTGCCGCCTGCTTTCTTATGTGCCATATGGATTAGTTAAAAGTTAAAAGTTTATAAAGTACCTTGAATTATGAAATTGCCCATTTAGTTTTGTTAGTGCAAATATTAGTTGAATTAGTGTTTTCTACAGTATACACTAAACCAAACTAATAATAGACGAATAGAACGAAATCATTATTTTATATTTCAAGCTATATCGCTATCTATTCTCAAAAATGAATACTTCTCTCGCCACGAATTGATTCGGCCTTTCGTAAATAATTGAATTTCGGGAAGTGATTTTCGTGTGCTTGGTGATGAGTTTTTCATTTAGCGGACTTATGATAGAATAGCCCATTTTTTCCAGCTTGTCAACAAACGGCGCGAAAACATATTGATCCTGCTTTATTCTGTAAGCCGGAATAGTAACGACAATCCTTGTTTTTTTTCTCAAGACAAGCTTGGCGATTTGGAAGAATTTCAGATAGATCTTTTCCAAATTATCAAAATTTTTCTTAACCTCTGATTTTTGGGGAACTTTATCGTAAATCGGCCCCAAAGTAGATTCCGTCACAATCGCGTCAATTGAGTTCGGCTTTATTTTTTTGGAAAGGCCGTTAATGTCAGATTGAAATATCTTGTAATCGGGATATTTTAATATATATTTTGTCGCAAGCCATTCCATGTTTGTTTTGGAATTTTCAATTTGCCCGTCGTTCGCGTCGCTTCCTGTAACCCTGTAATCATTAAGCAGCGCTTCCTGCAGAATCGTTCCGACTCCGCAAAACGGATCAAGCAAGGTTTGCCCTTCTTTTAAATTCGCCAGATTAATCATCATTTGCGCAAGCTTTGGAGGAATCATTCCCATGCGGGGGTCTCTGCAAGGCCTTCCGTAGTCGCGCTTTGAATAGCTTTCTACATCTTGCACCGCTATAGTTTTAGACAAAACGATCTTATCATTGGAAATTATAACATTAAATTCAATCCCTTTTATCGCTAATTTATTTTTGAAAATTGACGCGCTGTTCAATTCTCTTGTTTTATTATCCGGGAAAACAAGCCGCAAACTTGATTCTTCAGAAAATGATTTTTTGATATTTGCGAAGTTTCTTTTTATTTCTCCAAAGATTTTTAGCGCTTCGGATTTTCTGTCACTGACAAAATACGCGCTATAGCCAACGGTTCTTTTGCCGGAAATTTTTTCTATGACAGAGTTAATTTCTTCAAAAGCTTCTGTTAGATTTTGATAAGCGCCCAAAAACTCAGAGATTTTTTTTGTTCCTCCCATTTGGACGAGAAGTTCTCTGAAGTTTATCTTATCTTCAATTTCCAGCGTGAACATTTCTCTGGACATAAATCTTACGATATAATCAGTTTTTGTTTTTTCCAGCATCGCCTGCAACTCGGCAACGGACAAAGCCGGAACGCGTCCCAGATGGAATATATATTTCATATTTTTCAAATGATGGGTTATAATAGGCATATAAGCATTTAAGCATTTAAACAATTTAACAATGCAATTAAATTTTATAAAAGATAATCAGGAAAAAATAATTTTGCTTGCCGGATTTTTGCTGGTTCTTTCTGCCGGATTTTTCGCGGGATATTTTTATTCAAAAGAGCAGATTGATAACAATAGTATAGTTATAGAAAATCCTGATCAGGATTGCAAGAATTTATTTGATTTGAAAGTTGCAAGCGATGATCTAAATTCTAGTTTAATCTTTAATCCTAACTCTAATTCTAGCCTAAGCGCTGTTTCTTCCGCGCAGGCGGAAGGAGGGCAGGAAAAATCCGCGGGCGCGGTTTCGCAGAATAAGACGGGAATGTTTGTCGCCAGCAAGAATAGCAAGATTTATCATAGGCCGGATTGCAAATATGTCAACAGCATCAAGGAAGAAAACAAAATTTGGTTTCAGTCCGCCAAAGAAGCGCAAGACAGGGGATACACGGCGCATGATTGCGGGAAATGAGGTTGGAAATTAGAAACTGGAAAGTAAATTCTTAGATGATATTCTTTTCTAACAAAATAAAATTTGTCATTCCGACCGGAGCCCTGATATGCATCAGGATAAACTCCGCGAGGAACGAGTCCCGTTCTTAATTCTACGAAAAAATATAATAAGAATAAACAACCTAAAATTAAGAACGGGACGAGCAAGCGGAGCGGAGGAATCGCTCTAATATGGGAATAGATTTGATAATCATCTTTTTTGTGATTTAAAAAGGGATCCCCATTCGGCTTCGCTCAGGGCAGGCCTGTCTGCCGATAGGCAGGCTCTCGGCTGCGTTTTGTCGCTGAGGCTCCAAAACTTCGCTCGGAATGACAGTTTTTTAAAGAAGGTAAACAGTTTAAAAAACCAAGTTGCATACGATTCTTTAAATTCCCAAAACTTTCAAAACCTCATCTTGAAAAAGCAGGAATATTCCCAGGATAATCATAATAAACCCCATCAGGATTTTCACGGTTGTTCTGTTTTTTTTCTGCATATTTTTCATTCGTCTTATGTCAAAGCCCCGCGCCGCGATGAATAAAATAATTACTAGAGGAAGGACGAAAATCAGGTTATAAATAAAAAGATAAAGATAGCCTTGCGCGCGCATATTTTCTTGGCTTAGCATGCTCAAAATTCCCAGATAAACTTGTCCCGTGCAAGGAAGCTCAAAGGCGGAGACGAGAACGCCGGCGATGAAAACAGAGGGGATTGTTCCTTTTTTCAGGAAGCCCGTAAAAATCGGCTTGGTTTTTTTGGGAATTCTGAGCAGTTGTTTTCCGTCCGGATACAGGCCTTCTTTAATTTCCAAGAATCCGGCAAGCAAAACTATAATACCGGCGAAGATAGTAACTTCTGTTTGTATGTTATATTGAGTAATAATTTTTATCAATCCCAATCCCGCAAGATAATAAGCCGCGAAAACAGCGCCGATATACACCAAGCCGATTTTAATTATTCTTTTTCGAGAAGCTTTTATTGATAATAGAATTCCGAGCAGAAAAATCAGAACGGCGATCGCGCAAGGATTTATGGAATCTATGATTGCCGCGGTAACGATAAGCGTCAAGGATAAATTTTTGCCTTTGCTTGAATCGTCATTATTTTTATTATTATTTCCGTTGACGATGCATTGCGCGCCGTAATCTATGCCGCATCCGTCTTCTCCGCCATCTCCGACGGTGAAGTCAATCTTTGAAACATTAGGCCAAGCGTCAAGGAATTTAGAGCAGTCAAAAAGAAGGTTGTCATTGTTTTGGATAGCCTGATCTATTTTTTCCCTTAAATTATTTTCAATATCTTTTGCGCCGGATAGATAATTTTTGCCGACAAAAATGATTGGAATTTTGGCGTCAGACTCCGGCACATCATAAGTTAGCGCGAAATGGCTGAAAAGCTGTCTGCATTTCTCTTCTTCCCGGACATCGTATTTCAAAAATTCAATCTTTCCCTCGTATTCTTTTTTTATTTCCTCAATAAACGGTTTGGCGGCCTGGCAATTTGAGCAGGTTTCGGTTTGAAAATAGACTATTCTTATTTTCCCGCTATTTTCCCGCGCCGAGATTTGATTGTCATTCGGGATTAATAAAGCCAGCAAAACTCCAAAAATAAAAAAAGACAATATTTTTTTCATAGTGATTATAGGATTAAATTATTATTTAGAGTTTGTCAAAATAGCATCTATTTGTCATTTCGAGCATCAGCGAGAAATCTATAAACTTTAGATATTTCTATAATTTTTAGATTTCTCGCGAGGCGCCTGCCTGACGGCAGACAGGCTCGAAATGACAAAATCAAACTACTTATCTATATTATCCTAAAATCGGCAGGAAGACAAGGAGAGGGATTCATAAACATATAAGCATTTAAACATTTAAACAATTTAACAATACTTCATCGCTGGCTCCATAATCCTCGCCTCGAGCCTGCCTGCCGGCAGGCAGGGCTGTGGAGCCTAATGCAAACTTTGATTGTTAAAATGTTAATATGTTTATATGTTAAAATGAATTTACGCCTTGACATTTTTTCCATTCCGCGTATAATGCAAAATCAGGTTCCGTTCTTTGAAAACTTAATAAATTTACCGGTCCGAAAAGATTGCGATCCTTTCAGATGGCAGTTTCTTGGGACTGGTGAATTGGTCCGATATTTGGAGGAAAAAATATGGAATTTGCAGATAAATTTGGAAAAAGATTAGAGGTAGGACAAAAAGTGCTAGTAAGAATAGGAGGTTCCGATATTCATAAAACTGGAACGGTTACAGAAGTTGGGCAGTGGAACACGAATTTCAAGACCGATGAAGGATATGCGTATATGAGGCCCAATTGCGAGTTTAGTATTTTAAACTCGGGAAACTAACGAGGTGAAAAGAATGGAACATTACGAAAGAGATGGAGGAGTTACAGGATACTCGATTGATGCAAAACCTTTTTTCAAAAGAGAAAAAGCAGTAGAAAAAGAAAGAAAAGACATAGAGGAAAATATAAAAAAATTGGAATATTATTTGGGAGTGGGTGATATCAGGGCAGTTGAGGAAATGAGAAATTTCTTAATATCTGAAATAGGGAAGCTCTCACCTAATCAAATAAAAAAATTAGTTGAGCTTCCTTCTAGAATAAGAGAGGCAAAGAAAATAAACGAGGAGAGATAATATTTATAAGAGCCAATAACCTTGGAAACATTAGAAAAAACTAAACATTCCAAACTTTCATTGCCTCTTTTTTTATTTCGCCAAACCTGTATAATTATTGCATAACTTGCCGTTAAGGAATTTCAATATTGACGCCAACCGAAGGCGAACAAACGCTTGTTCGCCTGCAAACACGCTTTGCGCCTGTGTTGATAAGTCTAATTCAAAATATGTTTATATGTTAAAATGTTTATATGTTTATATGATTTTGCCCTTTCCATACTTTTTAAAAGTAGTATAATAGTAAAAGACAGATGAAATTATACCTGTCCTGTTTATAAATTAAAATTAGAAAAATGAAAATAAAAAGCAATGTTTCGAAAAATAAAAGAGAAATCAGGGTTGGAGTTGTCGGAATTGGGAATTGCGCTTCATCTTTGATTCAAGGAGTTGAGTTTTATAAAAATATAGACGAAAAGTCTCCCAGAGTGCCGGGTCTGATGCATAATGTGGTTGGGGGATACAAAATAAACAACATTAAATTTGTAGCAGCGTTTGATGTCAATTCAAAAAAAGTGGGGAAAGATCTTGGCGTGGCGATTTTTACCGAGCCCAATTGCACGGAAAAATTTTCCGAAGTTCCAGCGCTGGGCGTCGCGGTGCAAAAAGGGCCGGTTTTGGATGGGGTTGCTTCAACGACAAGAGAAATGATTAAAGTTAGTTCAAAACAGAAACCCGTTGATGTTGAGAAAGTTTTAAAAGAAGCAAGGCCGGATGTATTAATAAGTTATCTTCCGGTAGGATCCGAGGAAGCGACGAAATTTTATGCCGAGAAATGCTTGTCTCTTGGCATCGCTTTCATTAACGCTATTCCGGTCTTCATAGCTTCAGACAAGGTTTGGGCGGACAGATTCAAAAAAAAGAAGGTTCCTATAATCGGCGATGACATCAAATCGCAAGTAGGCGCGACGATTGTGCACAGAGCGCTCACCAAATTGTTTATGGACAGGGGAGTGGAAATAATAAACACCTACCAATTGAATTTTGGCGGCAATACGGACTTTTTGAATATGCTGGAGCGAAAAAGATTGAAAAGCAAAAAAATAAGCAAAACCGAGTCTGTCCAATCACAGATGATTACGAGGCTTAATGACAGAAATATTCATATCGGCCCCAGTGATTATGTGCCGTGGCTCAACGACAAGAAAATTGCTTTTATCCGCATAGAAGGAAAGAAATTTGGGAATATTCCCGTCAATATAGAGGTTCGTCTTGAGGTTATAGATTCTCCAAATTCGGCCGGAGTCATTATAGACGCCATAAGATGCGCGAAACTTGCCTTGGATCGCGGCCTCGGCGGACCGATCTTGAGCGCTTCCAGCTATTTTATGAAACACCCACTAAAACAATTTTCTGACAACGAAGCCCGACAAATGCTGGAGGAGTTTATAGAAGGGAAGAGGGATAGGTAGAAACTAGAAACTAGAAACTAGAATATTTTTTATCATTGATAGGACTTACGCGCTTGCTGTCATTCCGACCGAAGCGTAGCCCTATTCTTAAAATTTACAGAGTAAATTTTAAGAATAGGGCGTAGCGAAGTGGAGGAACCTGTCTGCCGATAGGCAGGTCTGTATTCACGGAATGCTTATTGCTAAATAAGAATTTTATAAGAAACATTTTTATCCGCTCACAGATCCCCCTGCTCCTATCGTTGCTCGGGATGACAAGTCTAAACGCATAAGTCCTAATTGATAATTTTTTTGACTTAAAATTATTTGGGTGGTATAATATAGGCAAGGGAAAATAAAAACAGAAAAATAGAAATAGAAAATAAAAAAAAGAGCAAGGAGGGAATCTTTGTTCTTTTAAAATTTAAGAGAAAATTATTTGACAGAAATTAAATAAGCAAGTAGAATTATATTACTCAAAACAAAAGGAGGTTAAGTAGATGACAAAAATAATAAAAAAAGAGTTTAGTGGAGAAACACAAGAAGGAGAAAAAATAACTGGAGATTTAGAAATAGGATTATCTGAAAATCAGGGTACTCCTCTAATAAACTTAAAAGTAAAAGCAAAAATAAAGTAAAATTCCGGTTATAATACCCCATCTGGATCAACATCAATGACCCAGTCTTTTTTTATATAATTCAAGAGGGAGTTTCTAGATTCCATATCTTTGCAAATTGATTTTATGATTATATTGTATCTGTATTTTCCATATTCCCTGAAATTGGAAGCGGGAAAAGGCTTGGTGATTTCAAAATGAGTTTTTAATTCGCTGTTATTTAATATTTTTTCTTGAAGTGTTTTATGCATCGCGTTAGCTTCGCTTTTGCATCTTTCAAGGTCTTGGTCTTTATAAATAAGTTTTATCAATTGCGAGAAAGGCGGATAGCCGATTTTCAGCGCCGTTTTTCTGTCTTGAATTTCGCGCTTATAAAAATCATCCTTATTTTTCTTTTTCAACAATTCATAAATCGGATTCTCAATATTATTGGTTTGAATTATAACTCGCGTGTTGCCATTTGCGAGGAGTGAAAGCGAATTCAAAAATTGAAAGGACTTTTCTTTTGACCTGAAATCCGGCTGGTGAAAAATAACTTCCGGGGAGATGACGGCCAAGACGCTCAAATTTTTCATATTCCAATTTTTCAAAACCATTTGAGTTCCAATTAAGATGTCAATTTTTCCGTTTATAAAATCTTTGTATATTTTTACCTGTTTGCCGCTTTCTGATATCGCAAGGCTATCAAGCCTTTGAATTTTGATGTTTTTATTTTCAAAAAGTTTTTTGATTTCTTTCTCAACGCTTTCCGATCCATATCCGAAAGATTTTATATTTTGGCCATGGCACTTCGGGCATTCTTTCATCAAATCGGATTTTTTTTTGCAGCGGGCGCAATGCAAATGACCGTTATACAAAACGAGCGCGTTTCCGCATTCTTCACATTCAGCGATAAAATCGCAATCATTGCATTTTGTGATCGTATTCTCGCCAAGCCTGGGAATGAAAATAACAACCTGCTTTTTTTGATAGATATTTTCAATCAAATCGTTTCTAAGTTTTTCGGATAGCGCCGAATAATTTCCTTTTTTTCTTTCATCATCAATGTTTATTAAATTAATATTATTACTTCTGTCATTGCGAGGAGCGAACTTCTCGCGATGACAATTAATAATATTCCATTTATCCAACTTATTTTTCGCTCTATGGTAACTTTCCACAGACGGAGCAGGGGAGGAAAGAATAATTTTCGCTTTCCAAACTTCCGCCAATTTCCGGCAGACGACTATCCCGTGGTATCTTGGATTTTGATCCCATTGCTTATAGCTCGAGCTGTGTTCGTCGTCGGCGATAACCAGCTTTAAATTTTTGAAAGGCGCGAAAACCGCTTGCCGCGTTCCGATTATAATTCGCGCCGATCCGCTTTTTATTTTTTTCCACTCGCCAAAATATTGGTTTTTGGTAAGCTCGCTTGTCAGAACGGCGACCCTATCTTTGCCGAATTTATCCATATAAAATTTTGTGAAGTTATATATATCAAAAGATTCCGGAAATAAAATCAGCGCCTGCTCATTTTTAGCGTTATGGCGAGCCTGCCTGCCGGACAGGCAGGCTTGTCGAATTATTTCTTTTATAATTCTATAATACAAGCTATGCCTTGCGGACTGCAAATCGTGAATCAGCAAAGTTTCCCTTTCTTCTTTTATTTTTTTTAATATCCCGTCAGCTTCGGCTTTATCAATACTCGCAATCTCGCATTTGCCGTTCAGCTCAATATTTTTTCGCGCTTCCTTTCTTGCGATTTGCGGAATTATTATTTTGGCAACGAGGCTCAGAGGCGCGCAGTAATAATCGGCGATAAATTCCGCCAGCCGGATCTGTTGTTCCGAGAGGCTTATTTTTTCATCAAGCATATTAATAATATCCTTCAATTTATATTTTTCTTCCCCTGTTTTATTTTCTTTGATTTTATATATCACGCCCGTAACATTTTTATTTCTAAACGGAACTTCCGCAAGCATTCCGGCTTTGATTTCCTTTTCAAATTTTTCCGCCACGCCATAGCTAAAAACCTGCGCCACATTCCTCGGCAGTTTCACCGCGGGAATAATTTCCGCTATAAGTTTTTTATTATTTTCTTTCAGCATTTAGATTATAATATTTATAATAATTGGCAATCGCTCACCCTCTTTTTAAATCTGTCATCCCGAGCGAAGTTTTGGAGCCTCAGCGACAAAACGAAGCCGAGAGCCTGCCCTGAGCGAAGCCGAATGTGGATCCCTCTTCAAGTCACAAAGATGATTATCAAAGCTATTCCCATATTAGAGAGATTCCTCCACTCCGCTACGCTCCGGTCGGAATGACAAATTTTATTAGAAGTGAATAGTTTTATTTTTAGAGTAGGCGAGTAGTTGTAATTTCTAATTTCATTTATACTTATCCACTGTAAACCTGTATAATTCAATTTTTTCTATTTCCAAATCAATCCCCGCTTTTTGGCAGGCGATTAAAATCTGGCGCTCGGAAGTTTTTACTCCTTCAATATCAGGCAATAACAATCCCGTCTTTCCGTCCATTGATTTGACGATAACCCCATATTTTTTAGGATCAAGATTTTTTATTGATTCAAT
>Ga0180732_1000908_pt1 | contig 20948 bp, 18 predicted proteins | sample KR11_01MetaG_FD_148674 | JGI IMG/M metagenome (GOLD analysis project Ga0180732, IMG submission 148674) | Groundwater microbial communities from the Olkiluoto Island deep subsurface site, Finland - KR11_0.1 MetaG | ecosystem: Environmental > Aquatic > Deep subsurface > Groundwater | place... | reverse complement strand
ACATTATACTTTTCAGCCCGCTGATGTAAGCGAGCATATTGTCTTCCCAACCATCTTATCAGTGACATCGCGAGCCTCCTTGGGTTCGTTGTAGCGATACTAAGAACTAAAATAACCTTACCATAATATTCTTTAATAGTCAAATATGCTAATTGCTCAAATCGTTTCTCTATCAATCATCTGTGCTACCTCAATTTTAGGAATAACAATATTGCTTCACAATCCTCGGAAGAGACCTAATCAAGTTCTGACAGCAATAGTGTTTAATTCTGCCATCTGGGTTCTTATGAACTTCATGGTAGATATAGCAAAAACTGACCTCTTAGCACTCCTCTCTCCCCAAAAAACTCATCGCTGAAAATATAGAAGAACTGGCCGAGAAAGAATAAAAATGTGTTATAATGATAAAATCCTTTAATAAATACCAAAAATATATGTTTAATAAAAGAAACAAAAAAAACAGGATCTCCAAATCTATGTAGCTCATGGAATGGGCGAAGGAAAAACAAACATCTCGGCCCTTGATACTGGATTAATGAATGCTGGTATTGCTAATTATAACTTAATCTACCTTTCTTCCGTTATCCCAAAGGGCTCAATGGCAAAAATTAAAAAACTAAAATCCAAAAAAGACGAGTACGGCAATAAGTTATTATGTAGTTATGGCACGATTTGATCAATGCGCTATTGGAAAAGAGGCCTGGGCGGGCTTGGGCTGGATCCATGATAGTAAAGGGCGAGGATTATTTGCCACCTCCTCTGTGTCAAGATAAAATGAACTAGGTCGAAACATATCATCTCCAATATATCTTTAATAATTAATAACAAAACATAATATATAAAATGTCAAACAAAAAAGAATACAACAATTCGCTCCGTAAGTCTTGGATAAAACAAAAGGCAAAATTTACCAAAGAAGAACTCCTGATAAAAAACTTTCAGGTAATGCAAAGTTGGGAAGATAATTATATGAAGCTCTTAGCTGAGATATCTACCCAAAAAGGTGGTCATATTTTAGAATTAGGGTTCGGGCTTGGTATCTCTGCCGGCTATATCCAAAAATCAAAAAGAATTAAATCTCACACAATTATTGAATGCCACCCAGATGTCATAAATATTGCCACTAAAAAATTAAAACAGGAAATTATCAATGGCAGGGTTGTCTTGTTAAACGGATTTTGGGAAACAATTACACCGATGCTAAAGGATAAATTATTTGATGGTATTCTATTTGATACAAGCCCACTGGACAAAGAAACTCATTTTTTCCACTTTTTTCCTTTTTTTAAGGAAGCTTACCGATTGTTAAAAAACGGTGGTATTTTTACCTATTTTTCCGATGAAGCAAAAGAATTGTCAAAAATTCATCGCAAAAAATTAAATAGCGCTGGATTTAAAGATATAAACTATAAAATTTGCCCAGTTAATCCACCACAAAATTGTCGCTATTGGACCGAAAATACCATCATCGCACCTGTTATTACTAAAAATTAAAAATGCCACTATTTTTAATTTTACCGCTTATAATAACTCTAGTAACTTTCTTCCTGGGTATCATTGTTTTTTTGTATAAACCCAAAAACACAACTAATTGTGTTTTTTTTCTGATTATTATCGGAGGTTCATGGTGGTCAACAACGAATCTCCTTATTGATTTTTTTATTACAGACTTGGACGTTGCACTATTTCTATCTAAGCTAACGATTCTTGGCCCCTTATTGCTAATTCCAGCTACACTTTATCTATCCATCATTTTTCCAGATAATGAAAGATTTACTGCTAAAAGGTTTTTAATATTTATTCCATCCTTATTATTCATTCCTTTTCTGCTGACTCAATTAAATATAGAAAAAGTATGGCTAGAAAATGGACAAATTTCTTTTAGACCAGGAATTTTATACTATTGTTTTTTAATATACCTTTTAACCTACTTTAGTATTATATTTTATAATTTTTTAAAACGATTCCGGAATTGTACTTTAAGAAAAAAATCACAAATTAAATACCTGCTAACAGGCTTACTTTTGTCCCTACTTGTGGGAACAGTTACAAATATTATTTTACCAATATTTGGTTATAATCAATTACTAAAAATCGGTCCATCTCTATCGCTAATAAATTTTGCAGGCTTTACTTCTTACGCTATCGTCGCAAAACAGCTTTTTGATATAAAGGTTATTTTAACCTCTCTTTTTGCAACCATAATTGCTATATTGCTTTTATTCAACGCTCTCAGCTCTATAACCAATTTTGAATATGCATGGAAAGGTTCACTTTTCATAATTTTCCTTATTTTTGGGTATCTCTTAATCAAAAGCGTTTCAAAAGAAGTCAAACAGCGCGAGAAGATGGAGGAGATGGCAAAAGAACTTGCCATAGCAAATATAAAATTGAAAAAATTGGACCAGACAAAGTCAGAATTTCTTTCTATTGCCTCTCACCAACTTCGCACTCCCCTTTCCGCTATCAAAGGATATCTATCAATGGTTCTTGAAGGAACCTATGGAAAAATTTCTAAAAAAGTGGAAAAACCGATAAACAATGTTTTTCAGGCAAGCAAACAATTAAACCAGTTGGTTAATACTTTGTTAAATGTTTCGCGCATTGAAGCTGGAAGAATAAAATTAGAGCCAATTCCGACGCCTATCAAAGAAGTGCTTGAGCCGATTGTGGAAGAATTCAAAATAGTTGCGCAAGAAAAGGGCCTCTACCTTAAACTCTCTTTTGCCGACTCCCTGCCGCTAATTCCGTTGGACAAAGAAAAAATAAATCAGGTTATAATGAACATTATAGATAATGCTATTAAATATACTGAAAAAGGAGGAATCATCATAAAATGTAAAATGAAAAATGAAAAATTAAAAATAACAATAGCAGATACGGGATTGGGAATGAGCAAAGAACAATTAGGCGAAATATTCCAAAAGTTCAACAGAGGCACTGCCGGGGAAACCCATTGGGCGAGCGGAGCTGGTTTAGGGCTATATATTGCCAAAGAGTTTACAGAACTTCATAATGGAAAAATTTGGGCTGAATCAGGCGGTGAGGGCAAGGGTTCAACATTTAATATTGAACTTCCTGTGATTTCGGGTAAAATGGTTAAATAAAAGATTAAACTAAGAATAATGAAATTAGAAACATTTAGACATTCTTTGTCGCACATAATGGCAGCTGCGGTCCAGGAATTATATCCTGGAACAAAATTTGGTATTGGCCCAGCAATAGAAAACGGATTCTACTATGATTTTGACTTGCCAAAACAGATATCAGAAAGCGAGTTCCCAGAGATTCAGAAAAAAATGCAGGAAATTATCAAAAAAAATCTGCCTTTCGAGAAAAAACAGATAAGTAAAACAGAGGCAAACAAAATCTTTAAAGACCAGCCATATAAATTGGAGCTGGTAGACGAATTGGCCAAAAGTGGGGCTAAAATCAGCATTTATCAAGTTTGCGATTTTATTGATTTATGCAAAGGCCCTCATTTGAAATCAACAAAAGAAATTCCTCTGGATGGTTTTAAATTAACAAAGGTTGCTGGCGCATACTGGCGAGGACACGAAAGAAACAAAATGCTTACCAGAATTTATGGAACTGGATGGACAACCAAAAAGGATTTAAACAAATATCTAGAGAACATTGAGAAAGCAGAGCAAAGAGACCATCGGATTTTGGGCAGTAAGCTTGAATTGTTTATGTTTGATAACGAAGTCGGGGCCGGGCTTCCGATATGGATGCCCAATGGAGCAATGTTAAGACATATTATTGAGGGATATTTATACGAACAACTATACAAAGCGGGCTATCAGTGGCTCTCGTCTTTTCATATCGCCAAACTTGACCTTTGGAAAACCTCTGGCCATTGGGGGTTCTACCGCGAAAACATGTATTCGCCTATCAAAGTTGACGAGGAGGAATATATGCTCAAGCCAATGAATTGTCCTTTTCATATTAAGGTTTATAACTCTAAAATTAGAAGTTATAAGGACTTGCCTATTAGATTTGCCGAGCTCGGAACGGTTTATAGATATGAAAAATCAGGAGTCTTGCACGGCTTGGCGCGAGTAAGGGGCTTTACCCAAGACGATGCTCATATTTTCTGCACACCAGAACAATTATCTGAAGAGCTTTTTAAAACCATAAAACTCGCTATGAAAATGCTGGGCGACTTTGGGTTTAAAGATTACCAAATATATCTTTCCACTCAACCGGAAAAATATGTTGGCACCAATGAAATCTGGAACAAAGCGACTAAGTCACTAAAATATGCGCTTGATACATTAAAAATAGATTACGAGGTGGATAAGGGTGGCGGAGCATTTTACGGTCCAAAGATTGATATTAAAATAAAAGACAGCTTGGGTCGGCCTTGGCAATGCTCTACTATTCAAGTTGATTTTAATCTGCCTCAAAGATTTAAAATGTCGTATATTGACGAGAAAGGAAAAAAAAGAGAACCCATTATGATACACCGCGCCCTCTTGGGGGCGATGGAAAGATTTATCGCTGTGCTGATAGAACATACTGGAGGCGCTTTCCCGTTATGGCTCTCGCCTATCCAGTTATGGGTCCTGCCTATTAGCGAAAAGCATATAAAATATGCCCAGAAAATAACCAATGAATTAAAGGAGGCGGGATTTAGGACAGAAATAAAAAATGAAAATGAAACTATTGGCAAAAAAATCAGGAATGGTGAGATTCAGAAAATACCGTATATTTTGGTTGTCGGAGACAAAGAAATTAAAGATAAAATTGTAAGCGTAAGACAAAGAGGCAAGGGAGACATCGGCAAGCTATCTCTCCCCTGTCTTATAAAAAAACTTAAATCAGAAGTAGAAAAAAGAAGTAGAGATGAATATTAGCCATTATACAATTTCTCTTCAAACAAAGGAAAAGTTGGATATTATAGATATTACTGATAATATAAGAGATTATATTGCTGAAGCAGGAATTAAAGATGGAATTATCAATATCCAAACAATGCATACTACTGCAATGGTTTTTGTTAATGAAAACGAGCCAGAGCTTTTAAAAGATTTCAAAAACCATTTAGAAAAAATCGCGCCTGAAGCGGAAAAATATTGTCATGACAACTTTGAAATCAGGACAGTAAATATCTGCGAGGATGAATGCAAAAATGGACATTCCCACTGCCAAGCGCTTCATCTGCCAACCAATATATGCCTTAACATAATTGATAAGCAACTCCAGTTGGGACAATGGCAAAGAATATTATTCATTGAATTAGACCATGCCAGAAAAAGACAAGTCCAATTACAAATTATAGGAGAATAATTAATCACTTGCCCTCCCGAGGCGGGCAGGCCCGCCTCGGGCGGGTTAATCATTAAAAAACCATATGAAACATACATCCTTTCTTCTCTCTATCGCCGCATTGGGCATTGCCTGCGTAATGCTGCCGGTCAATGCGCAAGAAGAAGTTGAAACATCAGCATCAGACGCGGAGATTCTCCAAACAATTCAAGAAGAGCAAACGGTCACGCCAGAAGAATTAGACAGCGCAGACCCCCTGCTCCTGCCGAGCAGCCCTTTTTACTTCTTAAAGGATTGGTGGCGCGATGCGCGGCTATTCCTTACGATTAATCAAGTTAAGAAAGCAGAATTAAGGCAAAAAATCACTAATGAAAAACTATTAGAAATAAGAAAAATGTCTGAACTCGGGGAAGAAGAAGGTGTATTGGAAAGAGCCAGAAACAGATATGAAATCCAACAGCAAAAACTTCAGACAGCGATAGAGAAATTCAAAGAAAATGTTGTTGACTCGGAACGACTTGAAAAATTCAAAGAAAAGTTTTTCCAACACCAATTACTTCAGAATAAAATTCTTGAAAAATTGGAATCCCAAATTCAAAACGAAAATGCTTTACAGGGCATAAGAGAAGCGCGGGAAAGACACTTGGAAATATTTGCGGAAACCATGTTTAAGCTGGAAGATGCGGACAAAATACCCGAACGATTGGAAAGCGCTCTGCAAAACATAAAAGGGACGGAATTCAAGGATATCAAAAATTTAGAAATAGCAAGACAGCTCAAGGAGAACGCGAAAAATGAAATCCAAGAACAGGCCATACAACAGGTTCAGGAAAAAATCCAAGAAAAATTACAACAAAAACTTGACCAATTGCCAGAAAATAAACAGGAAGAACTGCAAATATATATTGAAAATCTTCCAGTTAACAAGGAAAATAAGATTAGAGCGCTGGAAACAATCAGAGAGCAGTTGCAGTTAATGGAAAAAATTCAGATACGATTAGAGCAGGGCGAAGAAAAATTAATGGAACAGATAAGAATAAGACAGGAACAGGAACAGGAACAGGAACAGGAACAGGAACAGGAACAGGAACAGGAACAGAAAAATCAAAATCAAACACAATCACAAGAACAGGAACAAGGTCAAGCGACAGAGCCAGAAGAATAGGAATCTCTGATTACAAAAAGCGTCCTTTACTGGGGCGCTTTTTTGTTTTAGAATTGAACAATATGAAATACCATATCATCACCTACGGATGCCAGATGAATAAGTCGGATAGCGAAAGAATTGCTGGTATGCTTAATAATCTTGGATTTAAAAATACTACCAATCCGGATAGCGCGGACTTGATTATTTTCAATTTATGTTCAGTAAGGCAATCAGCGATAGACCGCGCTACCAGCAAAATTAAAAATTTTGCTAAATCCAAATGTCAAAATCCAAATGTCAAATCAAGCTCAAAATCCAAAATCCTCCTAACCGGATGTATCTTAAACAAAAATAGAAGAAAACTCGAAGAATTTTGCGATGGGACTTTTAAAATAGACGAGATAAGAGAATTGCCGTCTATTTTGGAGAAAATTGGATTCAAGGGATTAAATAAAAACGAAACAGAAATTAAGCATTATCTTGATATAATGCCAGAATATGAATTAAGTCCAACTGCCTGTGTCCCAATAATGACTGGGTGCAATAACTTCTGCTCTTATTGCGTTGTCCCTTATACTAGGGGGAGAGAAGTATCTCGGTCAGTCGAAGATATTCTTTATGAAGTAAAAAATCTCGTTCACCCCGTTAGAGAATCTAAGGGAATAGGCTGTTCTAAAAAAAGTGATTTCTCTAACGGGGTGAAACAGGGGGTAAAAGAAATCTGGTTACTGGGGCAGAATGTCAATTCCTACGGAATTAAACCTAAAATAAAAAACACAAAAGCCAAAACCACAACGCAAAAATCAAAAATGATTAATTTCGCAGATTTACTGAAGATGGTAAATGATATTGATGGAGATTTTTGGGTTAGGTTTACTTCTTCTCACCCAAAGGACTTAACTGATGAAATGATTGATGTATTTGCAAAATGTCAAAAAATTACCCCTTATTTAAATTTGCCAATTCAATCAGGAGACAATGAAGTCCTGAAAGCAATGAATCGACCATATTCTGTTGAGGATTATAAAAAATTAATAAAAAAGGTGCGGTCTGCCTTTAAAAAATATCGCAAAGGGCAAGAATCCGTCGTATTCCTCTCAACTGATGCAATAGTCGGCTTCCCTGGGGAAACCAGAAAACAGTTCCAGAACACAAAAAAAATATTTAAAGAAATAGGATTTTCAGCGGGATATATTTCTTTATACTCACCTCGCCATCAATCAACTGCCTTTAAACTGAAAGATAATATATCCCCTTCTGAAAAACACAAAAGAAAAAAGGAATTGGTAAAAATATTAGAAAAAAGCGCTTTGGATTTTAATAAGAAATTTTTAAACAAAGAAGTTAAATGTCTGATTTTAGAGAAAAGAGATGATATGTATATTGGAAAAACAAAACATTATCAAACTATAAGAATCAGGTCTAATAAAGATATACTTGGTCAATTTGTTAAGGTTAAGATTGATAAGATTGAAGCGTTTAGATTATTTGCAAAAACATGAAACCCAAACTCCTCGTAATATTAGGCCCCACATCAAGTGGAAAATCAGATCTAGCTGTAGATTTGGCTTTAAAATTCAATGGCGAGGTGGTTTCAGCTGATTCAAGGCAAGTATATAAAGGAATGGATATTGGAACAGGAAAAATAACAAGAAAAGAGATGATGGGTGTTCCTCATCATCTTTTGGATGTTGTTTCGCCGAAAACAAGATTCACAGTAACGCAATATGTTAAAAAAGCGGAAAAAGCAATTGAAAAAATCCATAAAAACAAAAAACTGCCGATTGTCTGCGGAGGCACTGGGTTCTATATCCAAGCTCTGATTGACGGAATTACCATCCCTGAAGTTAAGCCGGATTGGGCATTAAGGAAAAAGCTGGAAAAATACACTGCAGAAGAATTATTTCAGCAATTAGAAAAACTGGATTCTGAAAGAGCAAAAAATATTGATAGACATAATAAAAGGCGTTTGATTCGTGCTATTGAAATTATTATAAAAACAAAAAAACCAATAAGTCCTGTTAAAAAGAAGCAAAAATATAATGTTTTGATTATTGGTATTAAAACAGAAAAACAAGAACTTAAAAACAAAATCCATACTCGGCTCTTGAAGCGGCTTGAGCAAGGCATGGCAAAAGAAATAAAATCGCTTAATAAATCCGGTTTATCTTGGAACCGGCTTGAGGAATTGGGATTAGAGTACAGATTTGTCGCGCTTTATCTACAGAATAAGATGGATTACAAAGAAATGGTGGAAAAACTGCAAAAAGAGATTGAGCATTATGCTAAAAGACAGATGACTTGGTTTAAAAAAGATAAACGGATTATTTGGATTCATCCTCCTAAATTTTGCGGAACAAAACTTGAGAGGATAAAAAAAACAGCAGAAATGCTGACACTGGTAAAAAATTTTATATCTTAAAAAACAATCAAGATAATTTATACAGGGAGGACTAGCAAGCAAGCTTGCTGGTCCTCCCTGTTTTAGCTCCGGAAATACCTATCCCGGAAATCCTTGGATGATTTCGCCACCCATCTGCGAATCGCCCGCTTGGGCGCGTCTCTGCTCTTCGATGAAACGGAGATACGCAAAAACTTCGTGTATGTCTTGCTTAGACGGTTCTACGAAACGAACCGCTCGCTGGCCACCAACCATTGATCCCGGATTCACTGAAACCGGGAAAACCTTCTTTTCGCTACTATTGCTGCCTTTCATTGAAAACTCCTTGCGATGTGTGATAATTGTGGTATACCCCTCTGCTTCAACCAACCCTACGGACTTGAGCGGTTCAAGTTACCCCACCTCCCTTGTGGAAGAGTACTCTGGAATAGTGTTGCTGTGTTGTTATGCTGGTATTCCGAAAACCGGATTGCAGCATTTCCCCAACTAATCGAACTATTATTGGGGTTTCGTTTTCTAACAACACAGAGCAGCCCTCTTCCAAGAGAACTTCTGCCTTGAAGTTTTCAGTAGACCTTCTGCGTGGGCGAAGCGCCAATCTATCAATAGGCACTCGCCAAACCTTTAGCCACGACCAGATGATTAATCTGGTTATCCACAGATTCTCTGTGGATGAAAAGACAACAACTCGTCCACCCTTGTTCCTATGTTCAAGAATGGTCCTTTTTGCTGTCTTCTTCGGAGGGCGTAAAAGATAGCCGACAAAGGCAAGCGGAATAAACGGAATCAAAAAAATGAGTCCCGCTCTGTGCCTTAACATCCAATGATGGACGCTATATGGCAAAGACAACCATGCGAGCGTGCCATCAAAATCAGTGATGAGGACTTCTTTCCTCGTGGTTTCCATTGGGACTCACCTCCTCTATTGAAAATATTGCCAGTTGACAATGAGCTGTTATTCTGTGCTAATAATTATACTCTAATTTAGTGACTTTGTAAAGAGTTTCTCTAATATTTCTGGGTTTGCTCTGCCTTTTGTCTTAGCCATTGCTTGTCCAATCAAAAATTGCAAGGCATTGGCTTTGCCCTTTTTATAATCATCCACTGCCCTCAAATTAGCAGCAATGATTTCCATAATAACCTTTTCAAGTTCTTGTTTATTATCAATTTGACTCAAGCCCTTTTCTTCAATCACATCTGAAGGGTCGGAACCATTGTCAAACATTTCTTTCAAAACAATTTTAGCAATTTTGCTTGTTATTTCTTTTTTATAAAGCATAGAGATAAATTCCGCAAAATTTTCAGCGCTGATGCGGAATTTCTTGTCCTCAACAGACATCCCAGCCAAAAGACCCGTCAAGTCCGTGAGAATATAATTTGAGGCGATTTGCGCTAATTCTTGGTATTCTTTATCCCCTATCACCTTATTATCCTTATCTTTGAGCCAGGCAAAAAATTCAGAAACCACTTGCTCAAAATACTCGCCCAAATCCTTATTAAAAACAAAAATTTCAATGTCTTCATCTTTTAAAAAATATTCGTGCTTAAACCTTATTCTTTTAATATGCGGCAATTCAGGAATCTCGCTCTTGATTATTGAAATGTAATCATCAGAAAGCTCCAATGGAGGCAGGTCTGGCTCTGGAAAATACCGATAATCATGGGATTCTTCTTTGCTCCTCTGACTCACAGTAATTTGCTTTTTATCATCCCACCCCCTTGTTTCGTGAACAACCGCGCCTCCTGATTCCAAAACTCCTGCTTGCCGTTCAATCTCATATTCTATCGCCTTTTTAACCGCGCGAAAAGAATTTAGATTCTTAACCTCAACCTTCATTCCTAATTTTGAATTTTGAATTTTGAATTTTGAATTTATTTGGGATTTGTTATTTTGGCTTTTTTGTTTTTGGTTTTGTTTTATGCTGATATTCGCTTCAACGCGTAACTGTCCCTTTTCCATATCTGCTGATGATACGCCTAAATAGCGGAGAATAAGCTGAAGCTCTCGGGCAAAATTATATGCCTCTTCTGCGCTTGTGAGGTCTGGCTCTGTAACCAATTCCATCAATGGGATTCCAGCCCTATTGAAATCAACTAATGACCCGTCTTTTTGATGTATTAATTTTGCTGCCTCTTCTTCTAAATGAATTCTTGTAATGCCTATCTTTTTTCTATTTATCTCCAAAAATCCCTTTCCGCATAATGGCAAGGCATATTGTGAAATCTGATAACCTTTCGGCAAGTCAGGATAAAAATAGTTTTTTCTTTCAAATTGGGAATTTTTAGCAATCTTGCAATTCAAAGCAATTCCTGTTTTAACGACTTTTTTTATTGTCTCCTGATTAATCACTGGCAATACCCCTGGGTGACCCATACAAACAGGGCAAACATTTATATTTGCCCTTGGTTCAAGAGAATCGTTTTTGCAAGAACAAAACATTTTGGAGACAGTATTTAGCTCTGTATGAATCTCCAACCCAATTGTAGGAATATATTTCATCTGCATTATATGTTTAATCACTTTACCAAATTTTGAAGAAAAATAAAAGAAGAATCCCTGCCTTTGCGCCAATGCGCTGTATGACAGGGATATGTGTAAAGGTCGAGATAATTATCACGATTTAGTCGACTCATCCAGTAATTCAGGATGCCTGGCTTGAGCGAGAATGAGCTTGACGAATTCCCGCCACTCTGAAAGCCGATGATTCCAGCGCTGCCGGATGACTCTCTGTAGAGCCATATAATTCAAGCAGACAATGCGGCGCTGTAAGAACGATTCCGGCAAATCATGTTTTACTGCTTCCCATTCCTTGCGCTCAATCAACTGATTGAGGTGAGTTAAATGCTCCTCTGGGATAGGATGAGCGAAATCGCCCTGTTTCAAGAGTCCAGTAGTAATCGTGTGCATCGTGGAATCGCTCTGCTTAGTGACGCCTACGCGATAAGTGTCAAACTGCTGCCACCAATAGCGGGGCGCAGTGATGTCGAGCCAGACAATGATTGACTCAAGGAACTTGTTGTGCCCGTCACCGCGAAATCGCAGCTTCCGCACTACTGCCGGCATTCTGTTGATGTTTTGTTGATAAGACAACGATAGTCCGAGTAAAGCCCAATTATATCCTGCTTCTTCCAATATCTTGACCTTCATCTGTCCCTCCTTTGGCTGATTGAAAACGAACAACTCCCTCCGCCTTTACATATCCTTATAGATTCTGCTTTCTTGCGGACCTTTGTCCCCAAAGTACTTCACATCCTTCTTTTTGTTATAGGGCACTTCGGCTGGTGATGTCAATGACTCAAAGGCAATCTGGCAAATCCTCATGCCAGGATAGAGCAATACTGGCATCTTCCCAATATTAGAAATTTCTAGGGTAAGCCGCCCTTGAAAACCAGGATCAATATAGCCGGCAGTAGAATGAACAAGAACTCCAAGCCGTCCCCAACTACTCCTCCCCTCAATTCTTGCTCCTATATCATTGGGCAGGCCTATCTCCTCTATTGTGACTCCAAGGATAAATTCCCCTGGTTGTAAAAAAAGGGGCTTCTCTTTGGTCGCCTCTATTATATGGGTTAGATTATGAAAAGTATCTGGCTGTTTTGGATCAATATATGGATTAGTAACATGGTTAAAAACCCTGAATTCGCCGCCTAAGCGAAAATCAACAGACGCAGGACCAAGTTGGGTTTCCCAATTTGGCTCCGGCATGATAATTATTTTTTTATCAATAAATAATTTTTTGATATCCTTGTCTGAAAAAATCATAAAAATAAAAAGGCGTTACACCTTTTTAATTAATAATATAAATAAAAAATCTATCAAAGCTATTCCCCCATCACATCAATGCCCATTGACCGGGCGGTTCCAGCGATTATTTTCATCGCCTGCTCCACATCTTCAGTATTCAAATCCGTGATTTTCTTTTGAGCAATTTCTCTAAGTTGGTCTCTCGTAAGCTTGCCAACTTTCTTGCGGTTAGGCGTTCCAGAGCCCTTCTCAATGCCAACCGCTTTTTTGATCAAACCAGCGGCCAAGGGCTGTTTTAATTTAAAATTATAGGTTCTGTCTTCATAAACAGTAACTTCTACTGGTATAATAAAACCCATTTGGTCTTTAGTGGCATCGTTGAATTTTTGGCAAAACTCACCTATATTCAGTCCTTGAGACGCTAAAGCAGGCCCAATAGGAGGGGCTGGATTAGCTTGCCCTGCTGAAATCTGAAGCTTGACTATGGCTTTAACTTTTTTCATTAAAATACTTATATAATTATTAAATCTTTTTTATTTGCAGAGAGTCCAGTTCAACCGGCGTGTCTCTACCGAATAAATTAACCATCACTTTTATTTTCCCCTGTTCTCTATCAAGTTCAGAGACCTTGCCCTCGTATTCCTTAAACGGTCCGTCAGTGATTTTTACCATGTCTCCGACATCAATATTGATTGTATATTTTGGTGTTTCGGTTTCCACTCTCTGGCTTATTTCCGATATTTCCCCGGGGGAAACTGGCACTGGCGTGGTTCCTGCGCCGACAAATCCCGTAACATTCGGCGTATTCCTCACTACATACCAAGAATCATCGGTTACTATCATCTCCACTAACACATATCCCGGATAAATCTTTTCTTCTATTATTTTCCTTTTTCCGCCTTTTATTTTAATTTTTCTCTCCTTTGGCACTAAAACATTAAATATCTTATCTTCCATGCCAAGCGACTCAACTCTGTGCTTTAGATTTTTAGCCACCGAATCCTCGTATCCAGAATAAGTATGTAGCACATACCATTGCCTGGTTTTAGGAATTTTCTGTTTTGGCATAAAAATTTATAGGGTGATTAATTTTCTCACAAGCGATCCAAAAGCAAAATCCAATCCGCCTAAGAAAATAGCCACTACTGCTGATATAACTATAACAGTCAAGGCATACCTAATTGTTTCTTCTCTAGTAGGCCAATTGATTTTTTTAACCTCTGTCTTCACCTGTTTAAGATAAAGAAAGAGTTTATGCGGAAATGAAAATATATTCATAATTGAATTACTCTAATTTGAAGATTATAGCGGACGATAGCTATTTTCTCTATCAAAAAGGTCTTTAAAACCCCCTTAAGGGGGACTCCCCCTATATTATCACGAACAAGGTTGATGTCAAGTTTAAATGTCCAAATTTTTGACATACTTGGCATGTGTCTGGATAAACTTCTTTCTTGCCAAGACCTCTTCTCCCATTAAGATATCAAAAATGCTGTCTGCTGCCTTAGCATCATCAACTGACACTCTTAATAAACTTCTATTCGCAGGATTCATGGTTGTTTCCCAAAGCTGGTCTGCATTCATTTCGCCCAAGCCCTTATATCTCTGCACATTTAAATTCTTGGCTCCTGCTTTGCGCATATCTTCCACAATCTCTAATTTATCTGCTTCATTGTAAGCATACTCCATTTTTTTACCTTCCTGAATCTTATAAAGAGGCGGTTGGGCTATATATAAACAACCCTGCTCAATCACGGGCTTAAGATGCCTGTAAAATAATGTCAACAAAAGCGTTCTTATGTGCGCGCCGTCAACATCAGCATCGGTCATAATAACCACTCTATGATAACGCAGTTTGGAAATATCAAAATCCTGCGCAATGGCAGTGCCCAAGGCGATAATGAGCGCCTTTATTTCATCAGAACTTAAAACTCTGTTAAGTTTAGCCCTCTCCACATTTAGAATCTTTCCACGCAAAGGCAATATTGCCTGAAATCTTCTGTTTCTCCCTGCTTTCGCGCTATTGTGGACGAAAACCCCACTAGCTAAAGCAAAATTATGGGTTTTAGGAACTTCAATGTCATAGACATCTACTCTTTTTTTGAGGAATTCTATTCTTTTTATTTTGTGATTAAAATTTTCTACGGCCTCTGTTAATCTTTTCTTATCATTATCAAAAAATCTTTGGGTTAAGGTTTTCATCCTTAATAAATTGGGATTCTTTTTAAGAAGATCTACCCTTTCCTTATCGTAATGATTTATATCTCCATATTTATCATGAATCATTTTCAAGAAATTCATGCTCTCGCGAAAATAAACTTTATTATAAGCTAATTTTCGCTTTCTTCTGAAATCTTCCGTCCATTGTGCTTTCGTTTTATCTGACCGCCATCTCAGCAACGCTTCGTCTCTCCACTGCTCTTTTGCTAATATAGAAAGTTCTATCTTCCTTTCAGGATGATCCTTAAAATAATTTTTTGTTCTTTCAGACATTATTTTTAGGTTCTTTTCGTCCGCCCGATATTCTTTTTGGGCATCATATAATCTCTTGAGATTATTCTCCCTGTATTCCTTATTAGAATAATAAAATTCTAAATATTTATTTCGCATGTATTCCTTATATTCCGGATTCTCCCATTGTTTTTTTGCTCGTTCGCTCAACATATCGTGCATTGATTTCATTTTAATAGACATCTTTTTTCTAAAGCCCTCTTCCTGTTTAAGTTTTTTGCATTTCTCTATCACGTCTGGCCTATGAAGCGTAAGCCGAGCCAAATCTCTATGTATTTTTAAATGTTCCTCTTTGCTCAATCTGATTAAATTATCCGGGTTGTTATTTTTCTTGTCAAAATCTATATGGTGACGATATGAACCAGCGTCTTCAATGTAAATATTATTTTCTATATTATGTTTATCGGCTAATAAATGTGTAAAAATATAAAAATGTTTGATTGGGTCAAAAATCATTTCGTAACCATCAATTGTAATTTTCCCCCCAATTTTAGATATCTTTTTTCTAAATGGCATCAAGCTCTCTCCGTGTTTTAAATTTTTCGCTTCTTTATATTCTCCGTCGCGAAGCATAAATTTATGGTCTGTCGTGCAAATAATTTCTTCATTATTATCTAAAACAATTTTTAATACCTTTTCGTTTTTCTTAGTAAGACGAGGGTTGATTACCTTTTCAATGCCTATATGCCCATCTTCTTTAATAGTATAACAATAATTAGATTTCCCATTCTGCCACTCATTTGCCAATTCTTTAAAACTCATATCTCTACCATCTGTTAACGCTATCTTAGTATCGCCAGAAAAACATCCACCGGCAGACGCGCCTTCCACGATGAATAATTCTGATTCAGCAGGGTCTTTGGACGAACAATCAGCCAGTTTGCCGGGCAAACTCAATCCATCTAATGCTCCTTTTCTAAGAACTGTTTGGCGCGCTGCCGAGGCGGCTTTTCTCGCTTTAGCAGCCAAAAGACAATACTGAAGAATTGCCCGCGCATCCTGTGGAAATTGCTCTAAATATTCGGTAAAGGCCTCATTTATCGCCATTTCAACCGCTGTCTTTGCCTCTGGGTTGCCAAGCTTGGTCTTTGTCTGGCCCTCAAACTGCGGTTCTCTTATTTTCACAGAAATTGCGGCATTAAGCCCGACTTTCACATCCCTACCGTTTAAATTCTCTTCATCTTCTTTTAGATAGCCGTTCTTTTTAGCATAATCGTTAAGCACCCGAGTCATAGCGCTCCGAAAACCAGTTAAATGGCTCCCACCTTCAAGAGTAAAAATATTATTGGCAAAACTCTCCTCATACCCTTCTTGGTCCTCTGTGTATTGGAAGGCCGCTTCTACCAAAATGCCTTCTTTTTCTTTGCAAGTGTAAAACGGCGTTTCGTGAATTAAATTATTACTCCCAGCCAAATATTTTGTATAGGTTTTTAAACCGCCCTCAAAATAAAAAGTATAAACAAGTTTTTCATCTGTCCTTTGGTCTTCAAATCTCAATTTTACGCCTTTTGTGAGATATGCCTGGCGTCTTAAATGATTTAAAACTGTTTTTCTATCAATCACAATCGTTCTAAAAATTTCTTTATCTGGTTGAAATATAGCAGTTGTCCCGCCTTGTTTGCATTTCCCTTCTTTCTTCACTTTTGCTTTTGGCTTACCCTTAGAATATTCCTGTGTGTGTAAAAAACCATCCCTGCAAACCTCTACCCTCATAAAAGATGAAAGCGCGCAAACGACAGAAACCCCCACTCCATGAAGTCCACCTGATACCTGATAAACCTTGTTGCCAAACTTAGCTCCGGCGTGAAGAGTGGTTAATACAGTTTCAAGCGCAGACACTTTTGTTTGTGGATGAATATCAACTGGAATGCCCCTGCCATTATCTGTAACCCTTACTTGATTGTCGGGAAGAAGAATTACTCCAATATCATCGGCATAACCGCCCATTGCTTCGTCTATAGCATTATCAAGACACTCCCAAATCAAATGGTGCAAACCATCCGGTCCTGTTGAGCCAATATACATTGCCGGTCTTTTCCGCACCGGCTCAAGTCCTTTTAAAACAAAAATGTCTTTTGCTGTATATTCTTGGCTGTCTGTCTTTTTGATATCTTTTGGCATATAAATTATTATTAACTGCTAATTTTAATTATTTATGACTGATAGAATTATTAGGGTCGCACCCTAACAATGGCGCCACAACAACGATGTTGGGGGCGGCCCCCAACAATTAAAGGTTAGGCGGACTTCCGCACTTCCCAGTCAAGATTATCTTCCAATGCCTGAATGATTTTTGCCATCATTGTCTCAATTTCCTCACCTCTCAAGGTTCTATCCTTTGCCTGAAATATTATATGAAAAGCCAAGCTCTTTTTCCCTTCAGCTAACTCTGACCCCTCGTAAAAATCAAACAAATCAACATCTTTAATACATTTATTTTCGCTTGTATTGATGATGTCCAAAACTTGACTCACCCTTGCGTCCCCTGGCAAGAGTAAAGAAATGTCGCGAACCGCAGATGGGAATTTGGAAATAGGCCTGTACTCGGATTCTTCATCACACTCCTTTAAAAGGGCTTCAAAATCAATATCAAAAGCAAAGACCTCTTGTATCTTGTTGCTTTCAACTAATGACGGAAAATTTAATTCTCCCATAAATCCTATTTCCTTGCTTCCAACTTTAATCTCTGCCATTTTATGCTTGTTCCAGAAATTAAAACTTGTGTCTTCGGGTGTAGGTTGATATTCGTCAAAATAATAATCGCTGATTCCCAAATTATTAAATAAAGAATCAATAACTCCCTTGAGCATATAAAACGATTCTTGCCCTCCAGATACCACTCCGCTCAACATTTTTTTCTCTATAATCCCCTCTCTCTTTTGTCTGAATGTCTTGCCTATTTCAAAAATCTTAATATTTTTTTTCGCATTGGAGGCCCTAATATTATATTGAATATTGTCAGAAAGATTTAATATCAAACTCGGCCTAAGATAATAAAGCCCTTCGGAAAACGGATTTTTTAATTCTACTAATCCTGTGCCGATAATATCGCCTATTCTTTTACTAATAAAGGAATAATTATATGCTTCTGAAAACCCGACCTGTTTCAAAGAATTTTTGATTTTATCCTCCCAAAAAATATCATCATTTCTTTTTGCAGGCATTAACGCTAATGTCGGATAAATTGACTTCAATTTCTCATACCCATAAATCCTGCCTATTTCCTCGGCAAAGTCCTCGCTCTGAACCAAGTCCGGACGCCAGGTAGGAATCCCTACTAAGAGATTTGATTTTGTTTCAAGACCAAGAGAATTTAAAATTTTGATAACCTCTTTTTTTCCGATTTTAATCCCCAAAAGCCCTTCTACCTTGCCTAAATCCAATTTGAATTTTCTTGACAAGATTTTCTCAGGATATATGTCTATTCTGTTCTTTGCGATTTTCCCGCCAGCAACCTCTTCAACTAATTGAGCCAATCTATCCACTGCTAATTCTGTAAGATTCGGGTCTATGCTATGCTCAAACCTCAACGAAGCATCTGTCTTCAATCCGAGCTTCTGGGAGCTTGCGCGAATCAACACAGAATCAAAATTAGCTGACTCAAGAAAAATATTTTTTGTCTCTTGGTCTATCGCCGCTCTTTTCCCGCCCTTAATTCCAGCTATTGCTAAGACATTTTTAGAATCAGCAATAACAAGATTATCTTTATTCAACTTGTATATCTTATCGTCTAAAGCATCTATCTTTTCTCCGATTTTTGCCTGTCTTATAAAAATCTTTTTGCCCTCAATTTTGTCCAAGTCAAAAGTATGAAGCGGTTGGCCAAGTTCAAGCATCACATAATTCCCTGCATCAACAATATTGTTAATCGGCTCAAGTCCGCAGGCGCGCAATCGCTCTTGGATATATTCAGGAGAATCCCCCACCTTAACCCCAGTCAAGACCCTTCCTGTGTATCTCGGACAATCTGCTCCATTGTCTACTTTTACATCTATGAAATCATTTATTTTTATCTTTGTATCCTCTTTTATTTTTCGTTTTTCGTTTTTCGTTTTTAATTTTGTAATTGCGCTACATTCGCGAGCAATCCCTAAATGCGAAAAACAATCAGTCCCCCTATTCGGAGTCACGCTTATGTCTAATGCCCAATCTTTGCTCTCTTTTTTTACTTCTTCAACTTCAAAACTGCGAAGCGTTAAAATCTCTGCTAATTTATTTGGCGCAGGCAATTTGCTATTAAAAAATGATTGTAGCCAATTGTATGAAAATAACATATTATTTTAAAATTGCTCTAAAAATCTTAAGTCGCCCTTATACAGCAATCTGACATCGTCAATTTTATACCTCATCATTGCAAGGCGGTCTATTCCCATTCCAAAAGCAAACCCCTGCCAGTGCTTTGGATTTAATCCTGCTGATTTGAATACTTGCGGATGGACCATCCCAGCCCCTCCCATCTCTAACCATCCTGTTTTTGAACACACGCTACAACCTTTGCCTCCGCAGACAAGACACATTATGTCAACCTCAAAACTTGGTTCTGTAAAAGGGAAAAAGCTTGGCCTTAATCGTATTTTCGCGGATTGCCTGAAAAACATTTCAAAAAACCTTTCCATAATGGCTTTCAGATTGGCAGCGTTTATTTCTTTGTCCACCATCAACCCCTCCATCTGATAAAAATTGATTTCATGGGAAGCATCAGTTGCTTCATATCGAAATGTCCTGCCCGGAACGATTATTCTCAACGGCGGATTATGCTTTTCCATATATCTCACCTGAACCGGACTAGTATGCGTCCTTAATAACAACTTTTGATTTTTGCTTTTTATTTTGGACTTTGGACTTTGGGCTTTGAACTCATTCTGGCATAGCCAGAATGTATCCCACATATCCCTTGCCGGATGATTTGCTGGTATATTCAATGCGTCAAAATTATACCACTCGCTTTCTATTTCAGGTCCTTCAATAACTGAAAATCCGAGCCGTTGGAAAATGTCTTCTACCTCTCTCTGCACTTGGGTAATCGGATGGAGATGTCCTGTTGTTAATTTATGACCTGGAAAACTAAAATCTATTTTCTTTTTTGGCTTATTTGTTTCAGTTATTGCGTTGATTGCCTTTTTTCTGATAGCAATCTTTTCTTCCAAGTCCCTTCTGATTTCATTCGCCAATTTCCCAACTTCTTTTCTCTCTTTTTCAGAAAGGTTTTTTAAAGAACGCAAAATAAGGGTGATTTCACCTTTCTTGCCAAGATATTTCTGAAAAACTTGATTTATTTCCTCGCTATTTTTGGCTGAACTTATTTCTTTTTCAGCCCTATTTTCTATGTTTTTTAAGTCCTCCATTTTCTTTTACTCTATTCATATTTTACCTTAAAAATCGCCCATAATCAAATCAAAAAACCGCGGATATCCACAGTTTAAAATTAAAGAACCCGTCTAGTATATGTTGCTTTCGCAACTACCAGACGGGCGTTAGGTTCAAGATTGAGGCACAATCACTTTCAGGGCTCGGGACAGAACAGAGATGTGGCATTGGTCTAATAGCCCATGCACTTCTCCGTCAATTTGAGACATAACAGGAAAAGAGCTTCTAACCTCTAACTCTTGAAAACGATGGAAAGAAAACTGTTCTGTAAGAAAAACATGAGCCCCCTCCTTTGCTTTCAGGGCATAGTATGGAAAGATTAGAGACGGCACAGGGCTAAAAATGCATAAATCAAGCCATCCGTCATCAACTTTTGCCGATGGATTGATAAGAAATCCCCTGCCATATCTGTGGCAGTTTGTTATGGTTGCGAACCCTATCTTCCTTTTAAAACTCTCTGAATCAGTTTTAAAGGAAACTTCAGGGTCGTTCCTTTTTTCAAACAT
>Ga0180732_1000907_pt1 | contig 20957 bp, 30 predicted proteins | sample KR11_01MetaG_FD_148674 | JGI IMG/M metagenome (GOLD analysis project Ga0180732, IMG submission 148674) | Groundwater microbial communities from the Olkiluoto Island deep subsurface site, Finland - KR11_0.1 MetaG | ecosystem: Environmental > Aquatic > Deep subsurface > Groundwater | place... | reverse complement strand
GACGGCATTTTGGTAGGTGTTTCTAGAGAATTCCTCAATGAAGATTCTCTCTTCTGGCACACCTAACGCCAAAGCAATATCCTTCATTGCTTTGGCTTCAGTGACACTGCCTTCGTAAAGGCCACCGGTGAAAATGATGTTTTCCGCCAGTCCTGCCTTAAAGAGTTCGGTACAGCGCCGGGCCACTCCCTCTGAAAGCAAGCTTGGCTCACCATTTTCTCTCATCCCTATCCCGAACCCAATGGCATAATCTACTCCATTAAGGGGTAAAGCATCTTCCCTTCTCTCAAGTAGTTTTGCCAGAGGCGATGCCAACGTATCCAAAAACCTATTCAGATTCACCGTTCCCACCTCCTTTTTTTGTCTTTACTGTAAATATCATATCACTAATCCCTTATCCTGTCAATACACGAGAGCCGTTTTGTGTAATTACAATCATATGCTCAAAGTGGGCAGATAGAGAATCATCTATTGTTTTAAAGCCAAAACCATCTCCTGCTTTTTTTATTTTTGCCTTGCCTATTGTAGCCATTGGCTCAAGGCATAAAACCATGCCTTGCTTTAGGATTTCTCCTTTTTTTCGCTTGCCATAATTCAAAATTTCCGGCTCCTCGTGAAGTTTTTTGCCAATCCCGTGCCCGCAAAGATCTTTCACGACATTGAGTCCTCTTTTTTCTAAATATCTCTGAATTGTATTTCCAATATCCCCTGTTGTGTTTCCTGGTCTTGCTTTCTTTATCGCAATATTTAAAGATTTTTTTACTGCCCTTATTAAAACTTGCGCTTCCCTTGAAATCTCGCCTATTGGAACAGTTATTGCCATGTCAGCATAATAGCCATTATGAATAATGCCTAAATCAAGAGACAAAATGTCTCCATTTTTTAAAACATAATCAGACGGCAAACCATGAACTATCACTTCATTGACAGAAGTGCATAAGATAGCTGGAAATCCTTTATAATCTAAAAATCCGGGTTGCGTTTTGGATTTAAAAATAAGCTCTTGAGCAAGCTTATCTAAATCAATAGTTTTTATTCCTGGCTTAACTTCTTTTTTCAATTCTCTGATTATGTCTGCTAAAATCTTTCCTGCTTGTGTGATTATTTTTATTTCTTGTTCTGTTTTTATAATCATTTTTTATAGCGCCTCTGTCCTCTAGTCCTCTTTCCGCCCCCGTCCTCTCTTTCTTTTTCCCTAATGATTAATTATCAGTTATCAGTGATTTTTTCTTATGAGGGCGGGGGCGGGAAGAAGGAAGTGGAGAGAGCCGGTGGGCGGGAGGGAGAGGAGTTTTTAAAAAAATTATTTTACTGCCTTTAGCACATTATTAAAAACAATTGATGGAGCAGGAGTAGCATCTATTTTTTGAACAATATAATCCTGGCCCTCTAAATATTCAACGATTGGCAAAGTTCTCTCTTCATATTCTTTTAATCTCACTTTTATAACTTCAGGGTCATCCAGTTTTTCTCTCTTAATTAATTTAGAGCCGTCTAACGGACACATAGTAATATCCTCTGTTTCTGTATTAAATAAAATTGGGTGTCTCATCAACTCACAAATTCGCCTATTGGAATTACGCCAAATGCTGTCTTCTGCCTTAAGTTCAAGTAAAACAATTTTAATATTCTCTTTTCCATATAACTCTGTCATTACAGGCATTATATCTTTACTTTCTGGCAAAGTTCTTGGACTGCCGGCAAAAATAATGGATTCGCCCTGTTCTGCTAGTTCCTTAATTTTTTGATTAATCCAAAAAGCAACCAAAAGTGGAGAACAGATTATCCCCTCTTCCCACAACTTCTTTTCTGCCAATAAATTATAATCTTTGCCATCAACTATTTCAACCTCACCCTGTTCAGCTCTCATTACTTTATGTTCAATAATTTTGCTTGTTTCTACATAGAAAAGACCTAACTTATCTGATATAAGCGAGGCCTGTGTTCCCTTGCCTGCTCCAGGCGGACCTAAAATTATAATAATTTGTTTTTTGCTTTTATTATCCATTTATAATTTGTTGTTTGAAGTTTAGAATTTTGTAGGCGAGAATATCTTGTTTTAAGATATATTATACAAACAGAACTGAGATTATTGATCATTGATTATTAATCATTAAAAAATCAATAATTCTTTCTTTTCTTTCTTTTCCCTAATGATCAATGATCAGTTATTAATGATCAATATTAGATTGTTTCGTATTCTCTCATTTGAAGTTGAGCATTGACCTGCTTAACAGTATCAAGCACAACAGACACCATAATTAAAGTTGAGGTGCCCCCAACTAGAAAACTAAATGTCTGAACAGGCGTAACCCCCTGAACAATATACGGCATTACTGCTATAAAACTCAAGAAAATAGCGCCGATAAATAAAACTCTATGCAGAATATAAGATAAGAAATGTGAAGTAGAGCTTCCCGGTCTGATGCCCGGCACAAACCCACCCATTTTTTTCAAATTAGAAGAAATTGCTTCCGGGTCAAATGTAACCATTGTATAAAAATAAGTAAAAGCAAAAACCAAGCCAAAATAAGATAAAGTCCAAGCAATGGGCATTCCTTCAAAATTAAAATTAGCTATAGAACCAGCAATCCTGCCGACTAAACCACTGGTGCCAGATAAAAAGCTCGCAATCATTGCTGGAAACATTAAAATTGATAAAGCAAAAATAATTGGAATGACTCCAGCTGGGTTAACATTCATTGGCAAATAAGTGGACGCGCCTCCATACATCTTATTGCCCCTCACTCTTTTAGCATAAGAAACTGGAACATTTCTCCTCGCTTCAGTGACTAAAACAACTCCGAAAATTATAAGAAAAGCACTGGCAAAGAATAATAGATAACCAGGGATATTATTAGAATCCCATGTCTGGACAAACTGCCAGATATTCATAGGAATACTTGCAACAATTCCGGCAAAGATTAAAAGCGAAACGCCATTGCCTATTCCTTTTTCTGATATTAGCTCGCCGAGCCAAACTAAAAACAAAGCGCCTGCTGTAACTGTAATCATTGAGGCAACCATTGTAATCGGAGAAAGTCCACTAATAGCGCCCTGCCTTTGAAGTAGAGAAAGCATTGCATAACCCTGAACCAAAGCCATTGGAATAGTTAAAAGCCGTCCATATTGATTAAATTTCTTCTTCCCTGCCTCGCCCTCTTCTTTATACATTCGTTCCAGAGCTGGAAAAATCATTGTTAAAAGCTGAAGAATAATAACAGAAGTAATATATGGCCCAATCCCAAGCATAACAATAGAAACCTTGGCTAATGTGCCACCAGTGAAAACATTAATCAAGCCAAACATTTGAAATCTATCAAAAAAACCTTGCAAATCCTGGATTTCAACACCTGGCACAGGGATATTTGCCATTAAACGAAACAAAGCAAAAATCGCTAAGATGAAAAAGATTTTCTTTCTTAAGTCCCGGATTTTAAATATTTGAATTATTTTATAAAAATTCATTATTATAAAGTTTTGTTTATATCAAGGATAGCTTCTTGTAAAGTGACCAAATAATTTAGCGAAACAACAAGGTTGAGGGGCAGCTCCCGCAGGCCTGTTTGGCCCGCCCATATTGCTACGCAAAGCGTTGTGGGTGGGCGCGGTATTCTATGACCATAGTAAGCGAGGATAGTTGTTGAGAAATGCATCACGCAGGCCGAGCGGGCATGGTTTCCCGCCATAGGCGGGAAGAGCGAGGCCGAGGGCGAGTAGCGATTTCCTCGCAGGGGAAATCGACTGCGTCAATTCGAGGCAACTATCCGAGCGACTATGGTCAATGATAAATCAATTAGCTTATTTCTCCGCCTGCTTTTTTAATTTTATCCTCTGCTACTTTAGATAAAACACAATCCTTAACAATTACTTTTTTCTCAATTTTTCCATCTCCTAAAATTTTAACTTGAGGAATCTTCCCCTTTATTTTAGAAATGATTTTCTTTTTAATCAAGGTCTGTGGGCTAACTAATTCGCCATTATCAAACTTTTTATTTATCTCAGAAATATTTGTAATAACTATATTCTTGTCTTTAGTATTAAACTTATAACCTCTTAATTTAGGATATCTTTTAATATATTCTCTTATTGCTGGTTGCATTCTTCTGCCAGCTCTTGAAAGTTGTCCTTTATTGCCTCGGCCACAAAAAGTCCCGCGCTTACCACCACGGCCAATGCGTTTTTTGGTCTGTCTTTTATTATCTGATTTAATTTGATGTAATTGCATAATAATTTACGAATAAGATGGGATATAAGGCCCGTCCTCATCAACGAGGACGGGCCTCGTTGCATTCCCTTATTGATTATTTGATTATATTCTCTATGCTCTTAACTCTGTAAGCGCCCTCATAGTCGCTCTGGCATTATTTAATTTATTCCTACTACCGCCCAAAATCTTAGAAGAAACATTTTTAATTCCTGCTAAACTGCAAATTACCCTCACTGTCCCGCCTGCCACCAACCCCCTGCCCGGTCGTTGGGGCCTTAACAACACTCTAGCTGAACCAAACTTGGCAGTAATTTCATAAGGAACTGTTCCGTTTTTAATAGCAACAATGATAACATCCTTTTTTGCTCTTCTCGTGGCCTTCTCAACTGCTTGAGCAACATCTAATCCCTTAGCCACACCAATTCCAACTTTTCCGTTTTGGTCGCCAACTACAACAACTGCTCTAAATCTCAACTGTTTTCCTCCTGCTGTAACTCTAACTACCCTGTCTAAAGCAAGAAGATGGGACTCGTATTCATCTTTCGGCTTGTCAAACTTATTGTCTTGTTTTCTTTCTCTAGTCGTTTTTACCATAATTTAAAATTTTAATCCTTTTTTTCTAATAGATTCAGCAAGCGCCTTTACTCTACCATGATATTTATAGCCAGCTCTATCAAAAACAATCTCTGATATTTTGTTTTCTTCTGCTACTTTTGCAATCATTTCTCCTACTTTTTCTGCTTTCTCTATATTATTCAATTCCTTTTTAAGTTCTAAATCGCTTGCTTGAGCTAAAACCTTATTACTAACATCATCAATTAATTGAGCAAAAATATGCTGATTAGACCTAAAAACACAAAGCCGCGGACGCTTTTCCGTTCCTTTAACTTTTGCTCTTATCCTTTTATGCCTGCTTTTTCTTGAAGTAATCATATTTTTTCTATTTAGCAACTCCTGGCGCATCAGCCGCCCTCTTTCCTGCTTTTTTTCTTACCTGTTCTCCTACATATCTAATGCCTTTGCCCTTATATGGCTCTGGTGGCTTAAGTCCCCTTATTTCCGCTGCTGTTTGGCCTACTAATTGTTTATCAATACCTGAAATAGTAATTATATTCTTTTTAACATCAAATTCAATGCCTACTGGACTTTTAAATTCTATACTATGCGAAAACCCAAGCTCTAGCGTTAATCCATTATCTGTTGGGTTTGCTTTATAACCAACCCCTTGAATTTCTAACTGTTTTTCAAAGCACTTGGAAACTCCTTCAACTGCATTATTAATTAAACTTCTAAAAAGCCCCCAAAAAGCCATACATTCCTTGCTTTGGTTATTTACACTCACAAGCAATTCATTGTCTTTAAGTTCAACTATTATCTCTGGTCTTAATTCTAAAGAAAGCTCCCCTTTAGGGCCTTTGACTTTGATCAATCTTCCTTCAATCTTTACATCAACTCCTTGCGGTATTTGTATTGGTTGTTTTCCTATTCTGGACATGTTAGAAGCTGTTAATGCCCCAGCACATAAGAACTTATATACTGGAAACTTTAATTATTGTCTCACCCAACACTCAAATTCTTATGTGTTGGGGCATTTTACTGGTTCTTATACCCCCTCACCCAGCGTTCTATTTTAGAGAATTGCTCTGAAAAAGAATTACTAATAATGGACTGCTGGGTGAGGGGGTGAAGTAATCTCTAAGCTCCCCGCCAGAGGCGGAGTCGCTAAGATATTACTTCACCACACCTCTGCTATTAATTCGCCTCCCTGTTTTTGCCTTCTTGCCTCGCGCGCTGGCATTATCCCTTTTGAGGTTGATATAATAATCATACCACCGCCCTTAGCTGAAAGCTTTATTTCTTTTGCTGAAATATAAATCCTCTTGCCTGGCTTAGATATTCTTCTGAATTCTCTTATAAATGATTTGCTTTTATCATATTTCAATTCAATTCTTAAAATCTTTCTTGTTTTACTATATCTCTTTTCTGTTTTAAGTATATATCCTCCATTAGCCAAAACCTCAGCAATTCTATGCTTTAGATTTGAATACGGAACATCAACACTCGCCTTGTTAACGGCTTGAGCGTTTTTAATCCTTATAATCATGTCTGCTATTGGGTCTGTCATGTTAGTAAAATTTAATGAATGAAATGAATTTTAATTTTTCTTACACCCCGCTCTTTCTAAAGCTCAGATTTTAGCAATTTCTTCCGACCTACCACTGATTAAATAAACATCAAATGGTTTCCGAGGCTTAGAAAGAGCGGGGTAAAGTAATCTCTAAGCTCCCCGCCCAGGGCGGGTCGCTAAGATATTACTTCACCAGCTTGATTTTTTTACTCCTGGAATAAGTCCTTCATTTGCCATTTCTCTAAAGCAAATTCTACATAAACCAAATTTTCTTAAATATCCTTTCTTTCTGCCACATTTGAAACACCGCAGAACTTTTCTTGTGCTGTATTTAGGTTTTTTCTTTGATTTTACTATTTGTGATGTCTTGGGCATGTGTTAGAAACTGTTAATGAATAAATTTTAATTTATGAATTTATAGATTCTTACACCCCGCTCTTTCTAAAGCTCAGATTTTAGCAATTTCTTCCGACCTACCACTGATTAAATAAACATCAAATGGTTTCCGAGGCTTAGAAAGAGCGGGGTGAAGAAATCTCTAAGCTCCTCCGCCAGAGGCGGAGTCGCTAAGATCTTTCTTTATGGGAAACCCCAGAACTCTAAATAATTCTAAGGCCTCTTCTTTTGTTTTTGCGCTTGTGGTTATTGTAACCTCTAAGCCGAAAATCTTTCTAACATTTTCTGCGCTAACTTCTGGAAAAACAATTTGTTCTTTAATCCCAATATTTAAATTACCTCCTCCATCAATTGACTTTGGTTCAATCCCGGCAAAATCTCTAGTTCTTGGCAAAACAATATTAATTAACCTATCAAGAAAATCATTCATTTTCGTTCCTCTTAAAGTGACCTTAGCGCCAATAGGCGTTCCTTGTCTTAATTTAAAAGTAGAAATTGATTTTTTAGCATCGGTTAGAACTGGTCTCTGTCCAGCAATTAAAGATAAATCTTCTATCATTGGCTTATATATTTTTTCCGCATCACCCTTGCCCAATCCTGCAACCAGACGACCGAAACTAGTATTAATCACAACCTTCTTAATCTTAGGTACTTCTAAATCATTCTTAAAACCAAACTTTTCTTTCATCTTAGCTATTGCTTCTTTATTGTATTTTTCTAATAAACTCATCATAACTTTAAAAACTTATTTAAAATGATTCGTTGCATTTTTTGCAAACTCTTTTCTTCTTTTTATTTTCTACTTTTACTCCAACCCTAACCGACTTATTGCACTTCGGACAAATTATTTGAACATTAGAAATAGACATTAAACCCGGCTTCTCAACAATCTGCCCTTTTTCTCCTTCTTTCCTCGGTCTACGATGTTTTTTTTGTATGTTAATCCCTTCAACCAAAAGACTGCTCTTTTCTATAAAAACTTTCATTACCTTCCCAGTCCTGCCCCTATCATTTCCTGTTCTAACTAAAATTGTATCTCCTTTTCTAATTTTCATATTATCTCTCTTGCTAAATTAGTTATAGCGCTATAACCAGCTTCCTTAATTTCTTTTGGAATTGGACCAAATATTCTGCTCCCCCTCGGGTTCTTAGTATTGCCATCTAAAATTACCACAGCATTATCATCAAATCTAATATAAGAACCATCTTTTCTGCGATAAGCTTTTTTCTGTCTTACTATCACTGCCCTTGTCTTGTCGTGCTTTTTAACTTCTTTCCTCGTATCTGCCTTTTTGACTGCCACAACAATTATATCGCCAAGCTGGGCATATCTCCTTTTGCTTCCACCCAAAACCTTAAAACACTGGACTATCTTCGCTCCAGAATTATCAGCTACATTTAACATTGTTTGGTCTTGTATCATGTGTTAGAAACTGTTAATGAATAAATTTTAATTTATGAATTTATAGATTCTTATTTCAAGAATATATATTAATACATTAGCGAATCAAGGTTCTGTGAGCGGAGCGAACAGGTTCTTACACCCCGCCCCCTAAGCTGTATATTAATTCATATAGCCAAGGGGGCGGGGTAAAGGTCTCGCTAAACTCCCTTCGCCTCACGGCTCGGCTCGTTAAGCGATTCCTTCACTCTCCACGCCTTATCTTTACTTATTGGCCGACATTCCTCAATCACAACTTCATCACCTATTTTAAACTGATTATTCTCATCATGCGCTTTATAACGGTTATCTCTTATATAACGACCCTTATATCTAGGATGTATTTTAACAGTGCTTACTTTAACCACTATTGTCTTATCCATTTTGTCTGAAATAACCTTACCCTTTAGTTGTTTCTTTGGCATATTTTTTCTCTTTCATAATAGTTAATATCTTGGCAATGGTTTTTCTTACTTGTTTCACTTCTTTGACATTTTTAACCTTTCCTGCCTGCAAATCAAACCGTAGGGCTCTTAATTTTTCTCTAAGCATAAATTCCATCTTGCCCAATGACTTGTCATCTTTGCTTCTTAGCTCTTTTATTTTCATCTTTTTACGAATTTAGTTTTAATTGGCAATTTGTCTGTCGCTTTCAGAAATGCTTCTTTGGCCATTGCCTCATCAATTCCGCCAAGTTCAAAAATTATTCTACCAGGTCTAATTGGAAAAACATAATACTCTACTGTTCCCTTGCCCCCACCCATTGGAACTTCCACGCCCTTGCTGGTAACCGGCTTATCAGGAAAAATTCTAATCCAAAGCTTACCGCCCTTGCGTAGATATCTAATAATCGCCCGTCTGCTGGCCTCAATCTGCCTAGAACTAATCCATTTCGTTTCCATTGCCTTTAAGGCATAATCACCAAAGGCAATCTCAGTGCCTCTTCTCGCTATTCCCTTGCTTGTGCCTCTTTGGGCTTTTCTAAATTTTACTTTTTTTGGATACAACATAATTTAATCTTTATCTTCAAATTTTTCTCCTTTGTACAGCCAGACCTTAACTCCTATCACGCCATAACTACAGCATGCCTTTGTAAAGCCATAATCAATATCAGCTCTAATTGTATTTTTTGGTAAGCTACCTTTCTGAATCCACTCATTTCTAGAAATGCTCACGCCATTCAAGCGACCCGAGACCTGAACCCTAACGCCCTTAATCTCCTTATATCCCTCAACAGTTAAGGCAGCTCTCTTGATCACTCTTCTAAAGGGCATTCTCTTTTCAATCTGCTGGGCAATCCACTGAGAAACCAAGGGTGCGCTAAGCCAAAGATTTTTAATTGACTTAATTTCAATCTTCAATTGCTGACCCTTGTCATCATTTTTTAAAATTTTACTCTCTAACTCTTTTTTTATTTTATCCACCTGCTCTCCTCCCCTACCTATAATCAAGCCAGGCCGAGAAGTAGATATGAAAACTATAGTTTTATTCGCTGATCTCTCTATTTCAATCTTTTCCACACCAGCTTCTTTAAGCTTATTGTTTAAAAATTTCCTAATTTTAAAATCTTCCTCTAAATATATTGAGGGTCTCTTGTGTTCAAACCATCTTGAGTCCCAGTCAGAAACTCTTCTCAATCGGTATGCTTTTGGATGAACGCTATGACTCATACAATTGATTATTGATCATTAATTATTGATCATTATTTTTTCTTGCCTGACTTTAATTTCTCTACATCAACCTTCTGTTTTTTAACTTCTGTAATTGGCTTTTTTTTAATGGTATTCTTCTCTTCTAATACAATTGTTATATGGCTAGTTCTTTTTAATATTGTATTCGCCCTACCCATAGATCTTGCTCTCCAGCGTTTTAGTTTGGGCCCTTCATCTACTGTGATTTTTTTAATGAAAAGTTCTGACTCCTTCATACCATTTCCATTAGCATTGGCAACAGCTGAATGAAGTAATTTTTCCATCGGTTCAGCTGCTCTCTTGGGAATAAATTTTAAAATATTAGCTGCTTGAGCTGTTGATTTTGTGCGGATTGAATCAGCCACCATTCTTGCTTTCCTTGGAGAAATTCTTAGTCGCCTAAGTTTTGCTGTTGCTGTATTATTCATACTATTTATTTTCACCTGTTTCCTGATCCCTTTGCATTTTTCCGCCATGTCTAACAAATTTGGTAGAAGGGGAAAACTCGCCTAACTTATGACCAACCATATCTTCTCTCGGCGCTACTTGAATAAAATCCTTTCCATTATGGACATCAAAAATAAAGCCAATCATTTCTGGAACTATTGTTGATGCTCTGGCCCAAGTTTTTATTGGTGTCTTATCTCCTTTTCTTTTCTTTCCTACCTTGGCCATTAATTTTTCGTCCATATATGGACCTTTTTTGGTTGAACGACTCATGTTAGAAATTGTTGATGACCCAGCACATAAAAACTTATACACTGGAAATCTTAATTATTATCTCCCCCAACATTCAAATTTTTATGTGCTGGGGAATTTTACAAATTCTTACACCCCCTCACCCAGAAGCCTATTATCAGAAATTCTTTTTCAGAGCAAGTTCCTAAAATAGAACGCTGGGTGAGGGGGTAAAGAGTTGCTACTGCTTGGGCATCGCCATTGGCTCGCCCTCGCAGAGGAACTCTTTTATTTTCTCCTCTGAATGATGAATTTATCTGTATTTTTTCTTTTTCTTGTTTTCGTTCCAAATGCTATCTTGCCCCAGGGAGTTTTAGGATGTGGCATACCAATGCCAGTTCTTCCTTCACCTCCACCATGAGGATGATCAGCAGGCACCATAGCTGAACCCCTAACTGTGGGCCTTATTCCTTTATGTCTTTTTCTTCCTGCTTTACCTAATTTCGCATATCTGTGTCCCTGCCTTGACAATACTCCTATTGAAGCGAAACATTCTTTATGAATCTTTCTCAATTCTTTGGATGGCATTTTTACTGCAACATGTTTGCCCTCAATACCCATTACTTTAGCAGATGCACCAGCAGATCTTATCAACTTTCCTCCTGCTGAAGGCAATATTTCTATATTATACACTTCTGTGCCAATGGGGATATTCTTTATCTTCATTCTGTTGCCTATTTTTATCTCTGTCTTGTCGCTGATTATAACTTGATCCCCTACTTTCAGCCCTTGAGGAGCCAAGCGATAGGCCTTAGTTTTATCCTCATATTCTATTAAAACAATAAATGTAGTTCTATTAGGATCATACTCTATGGCCTGAACTGTTCCTATCATATCTATCTTTGTCTGTTTGAAATCAACCATTCTATAGAATCTTTTTTCCCCACCGCCCTTGTGTCTAACTGTAATTCTGCCCTTATTATTTCTTCCTGATGTTTTTTTTAATATCTTAATCAAGCTCTTTTCAGGCCTTTTCTTTGTCAATCCAGAAAAATCTTCTTTCACTAAATGCCTTATTCCTGGTGATGTTGGTTTTGGTCTTTTCATGCCAATTTTTTCAGAGAGGCAAGCAATATTGCTTGCGCCGCCGAAATGTTAAAAAATTGAGCACCCCCTCACCCAGAAGCCCATTATTAGTAATTCCTTTTCAGAGTAAGTTTCTAAAATAGAACGCTGGGTGAGGGGGTAACGACTTTGCAACCGCTCCCCGCCCAGGGCGGGTCGCGGGCAAACTCGTTAGTGCGGTAAAATTTCTATTTCCTGACCTTTCTTAATTTTAACAATTGCTTTTTTATATCCTTTTCTAAATCCTTGTGTTTTGCCTACTTTCCTTGCTTTCTTTCTAACATTAATAATCTTTATATCTTCTACTTCTACGCCATAAAGCGAGCCCACTGCTTTCTTAATGTCTATCTTGTTAGCTCTTTTAAAAACCTTGAAAACATATTTATTCTCTCCTGCCAAGTCAGTTGCTTTTTCTGTCACATGCGGAGAAAATAAGCTTTCCCATGCATCAGTGCCTTTTAAGGCCTTTTTCGGTTTTGTTTTTGTTTCTGGCTTTTTCTCTTTATCCTGCTCTTTCTCTTTCGTTTTTATTTTTATTTCTTTTTTCTCGGCTATTTTTGGCTTTGGCTTTGGCTTTGCTTTCTCTATTATTTTCGCTTTCTCTATTGTCTTTGTCTTGGGCTCTGGTATTGGCTTAATTTTTTTCTCAACTTCAACCTTAACAGCTTTCTTTTCTGTCTCTAGTTCTTTTATCTTACCCGCCTCAATCGGCTTGTCGGTTTGGACGGACTTCTTTTTAAAAATATCAAATAATGACATACGAACAGAATTTATAACTAATAATTTGCAGTAGATGTAGATGTCAAACATCTACACAGATATTTTCTGCCGAGAACACTTCTCGGCGGATTTCAGCTTATTGCGAAGATATCTTGTTTTAAAATGTATTAAATAATTGAGCGAAGCAACAAGGTTGAGGGGCAGCTCCCGCAGACCTGTTTGGCATGGTCCCCGAGCAAAGCGAGGGGCAAACAGGTTGAGGGACGCGGGCTGACAAATCACGCTGGAGATTTGGACAGCCAGTGACCCGAGGCCTTGTTGCAAAGCGGAATTATTGTCTTGTAAATAAGGGAAACTCATTGTGTCATCTTAAAATAAGATATCCGAGCTAGATTGTCTATTTGCCTAAAACATCCTTAATGGTTTTAATGGATTTCTTTGTAATTAGCAAGTCCCTATATGAAACAACAGCCAAAGAATTCAAATTTCTTGCTTCAATTATATCTATATTCGGAATATTTTTTACTGCTCTTAGCAACTTATCATCTTTTTTGTCTGATACGATAAGCAATGTCTTAAATTTTTCTTTCTTTATTTCTTTTGAAAGCTTTTCTAAAATATCTGTAATAATTTTTGTTTTGGGTTCTTCTATTTTTAAATCATCAATAATAAAAATTTCTTTATCTTTCAGTTTCTGCGAAAGCAAACATTTTAATGCTTTTTTTCTCATTTTTGAAGGAATATCTTTTTTGTAATTCCTTTCATTGGTTGGCCCAAATGTAACGCCTCCACCAATCCAGATTGGAGAACGAGTAGACCCGTGTCTTGCTCTTCCTGTTCCTTTCTGACGCCATGGTTTTCTGCCTCCGCCACTTACTTCACCCCTATCTTTAGTATGTGCTGTTCCCTGTCTTCTGTTTGATTGCATAGAAACAATCACCTGATGAACTAAATCAGAATTAAAGGCCTGTTCAAAAACCTCTTTTGGCAAGTCCGTTTGCTCTGTTTTCTCGCCTTCCTGGTTGTAAGTATCAATCTTCATAAATTAATTAAGTTTTTACCTCCACAAGTGTGCCTCTTCTGCCTGGCACTGCTCCTTTCAGCGCTATCAAATTATTTTCTTTATCAATTTTTATCACTTTCAAATTTTTAACTGTTATTCTATCGCTTCCCATTCTTCCCGGCATTTTCTTCCCTTTAAATACTTTTTGCGGGAAAGCTGAACCAATAGAACCAATTTTTCTTTCTCCGTGCTTTACGCCATGGCTTTTTCCAAATCCAGAAAAACCCCATCTCTTTACCCCTCCCTGGAAACCCTTTCCCTTAGAAATTGCAGAGGCCACTGTTTTCTCTCCTATTTTAAAAATATCTATTCCTATCTCATCCCCTATTTTATATTTATCTTCTGTTTTAAATTCTCTTAAATATCTATACGGCGCGCTTTTCTGCGATTTTTTAATTTTTTTATCTTTCAATTTTTCAAAACCGATTTGAACTGATTTTTCTAATATTTGGGTAACAAAACATGGTCCTGCTTGAACCAAAGTAACAGGAATAACTTTATCTTTATCCCAAATTTGTGTCATCTCAATTTTTTTTCCTAGTATGAAGGACATAATTTTTAACAAAAATACCGAGCACTAACCCGATATTTTGTGTTTAGGAGGGTTAGTATCCAGTTTTCTATTATAAACTGTGGATATTTTGGTTTCTCATAAGACAAGAACACTATGTGTTCCTGGACTTGACCCTAAGTGCTAAATCTTTATTTGAATATCAACTCCTGTTGGAAGATTTAGATTTGTTAATGACTCTATTACTCTCTGATCTGCCTTAAAAATATCAATCAATCTCTTGTGCACTCTTACTTCAAACTGCTCTCTTGCGTCTTTATGCACAAAAGTAGATCTATTTACCGTATATTTGTGTATTTCTGTAGGCAAGGGCACGGGACCTGAAACATCTGCGCCAAAACGCTGGACCGTTTCCACGATCTGACGGGCGCTTTTGTCCAAGACCTTGTTATCATAAGCTTTTAACTTTATCCTCACTTTTTGCGAGGCCTTGTGCTCTTCCTCTGTATTTATCTTCTTTTTTGTTGGCATCTTAAAAGAACTGATTATTCAATGATTTTGCATTAAACCATCTATGGCTTAATGCAAAACATTATTTAATAATCTTAATTACAATTCCTGAAGCAACTGTTTTCCCGCCTTCTCTAATAGCAAATCTTTGTTTTTCCTCTAAAGCAATCGGAGCGATCAATTTAACTGTTATTTTAGCTGTATCTCCAGGCATTATCATTTCTGTGCCTTCTGCTAAAATTACATCTCCTGTTACATCTGTAGTTCTGATATAAAACTGTGGCTTATATCCAGCAAAGAAAGGAGTATGTCTTCCGCCTTCTTCCTTGCTTAAAGTATAAACTTCCGCTTCAAAATCAGTATGCGGAGTAATACTTCCCGGTTTTGCCAAAACCTGACCTCTTTCCACTTCTTCCTTTTTTAGTCCTCTTAACAGAATACCAGCATTATCGCCTGCCCTTCCTTCGTCCAATGATTTATTAAACATTTCAATACTTACTGCAGTTGTCTTAGTGGTTGGTTTAACTCCAACTAACTCAACATCTTCTCCAGAGTTTACAATTCCTCTCTCAATTCTACCAGTAGCAACAGTTCCCCTGCCTTCAATAGAGAAAACATCTTCAACTGCCATTAAAAATGGCTTATCAATATCTCTTTTTGGCTCTGGGAAATACTCATCTAATGCTTTAGCTAATTCATAAATTGGCTTTAATGCCTCATCTTCAGCAGAAGTTGCTTCCAATGCCTTGAGCGCAGAGCCCCTAATTACAGGAACTTCATCCCCGGGAAATTCGTATTTATTAAGTAATTCTCTAACTTCTGATTCTACCAAATCAATCATTTCTGGATCATCAACAGCATCGCACTTGTTTAAAAATACAATCATTCCTGGCACGCCAACCTGTCGGGCAAGCAATAAATGCTCTCGAGTTTGAGGCATTGGTCCATCAACTGCTGAAACAACAATAATAGAGCCATCCATTTGCGCAGCGCCAGTAATCATATTTTTAATATAATCACTATGACCTGGACAATCAATGTGGGCATAGTGCCTATTCTCGGTCTCGTATTCAACATGGGCAATATTAATTGTCACGCCTCGCTCCTTCTCTTCGGGTGCGGAATCAATTTGGTCAATATTTTTATCAGAAGCTCTAAAACCCTTTAACCTCAAGGCCTTTAATATAGCCGCTGTTAAAGTGGTCTTACCGTGGTCAACATGACCAATAGTCCCCACATTGATATGGGGTTTACTTCTCTCAAATTTTTCTTTTTCAGCCATAGATAAACAATTTAATTATTATAAGAACCCTCGTCGCTTCGCTCCTCAGAACCTTGAAATTAAATTTATTATATATATTTTCAAGGTAATTTAATTATTAATTGTTACTTTATATTAAGTATAGTTATTTTACACGGATGTCAAGTAAAGTCAAGCTCTTTCCTAAAACCCGACTTATGCCACGAACCTAAAACCATATAATGAATAAAAAATTTCAGATTCAATTACTAAAACGGCAAATCCTCTACTCTTAATTCATCTACTGGCATTTCTTCTCTAGCGATTAATTCAGTGCTCTGATTAATATCGTTTATCAATTCTTCTTCATCTCTTGGTGCTTGAACAATTTCTTCTTGTTTATTCTCTTGTCTGGTTTCCTGTTTCTTAAAAGTCAATCTTGCCTGTGTCTCGTTATTTTCAATGCCAGAAATAACCATAATTGGTTTGCCGTCTTCTACGATTATAATCTTAGCGTTTTTCTCTTTAGCTAATAAATTTTTTATATCTTGTAAATCCATAATTAACTTCTTGTCTCTACTATTTGTTGAGTAATATTGGCAGGCACTTGCTCGTAAGAGTTGAATTCCATTGTAAAGCCACCTCTGCCGTGAGTCATTGAGCGCAAAGAAGTGGCATAGCCAAACATTTCAGATAAAGGCACAAAGGCCTCTACTATTTTCATCTTCGCCCTGTCAAAACTTTCTTTTATCCTGCCTCTGCGAGAATTTAAATCACCGACAATATCTCCAAAAAAGTCAGTTGGAATTGTAACTTCCAGCTTCATAATCGGCTCTAATAAAACTGGCTTAGCATTTCTAGCTGCCTGCTGGAATGCTTGTGAAGCAGCAATTTTAAAAGCAGCTTCTGAAGAATCAACATCGTGAAAGGAACCATCATATAGAGTCGCCTCTATATCAACTAGTGGATATCCGGCTATAACACCCCTATCCATTGCCTCTATAATTCCTTTCTTAACCGCAGGAATATATTCTTTAGGAATAACTCCACCCTTAATTTCATCAATAAATTCAAACCCTTCACCTCTTTCTTTTGGATTAACCTTTAGCCAAACATGGCCGTACTGTCCTCTACCTCCACTCTGTCTAATATATTTTCCTTCTGCCTCTGCCATGATTGTAATAGTTTCTTTATGGGCAACTTGCGGTCTGCCAATAGTTGCTTCGACCTTGAATTCTTTTTTCATCCTATCTACTAAGATTTCTAAATGCAATTCGCCCATTCCAGAAATTATGGTCTCTCCTGTCTCTTGGTCTGTCTTAATCTTAAATGTGGGATCTTCTTCTGATAATTTTTTCAAAGCAAAACCAAGTTTCTCTTGATCTGATTTTGTCTTTGGCTCAATCCTAATAGATATAACTGGTTCTGGAAAAATAATATTTTCAAGAATTATTGGCTTATCTAAGTCGCAAATAGTATGACCTGTTTCCACATCTTTCATCCCAACTGCTGCTGCAATATCTCCAGCATGCAATTCTTCAACTTCCTCTCTGTGGTTTGCGTGCATTCTAACCATTCTTCCAATCCTTATTTTTTTGCCATTTACTGAATTTAAAAGTCCTGTTCCTGTTTTAATGGTTCCTGAATAAACACGAAAATATGTAAGAGCTCCTACAAATGGGTCTGTAGCTATTTTAAAGGCCAACGCAGAAAATGGCGCATCGTCTAATGCCTCCCTTTCAATTGCCTCACCTGAATGGATGTCTTTGCCTTTTATCGCAGGCAAATCTCTTGGTCCTGGAAGATAATAAAGCACTGCATCTAATAGCGATTGAACTCCTTTATTTTTTAAAGCAGAGCCACAAAAAACAGGAATTAGTTCTGACTCTATTACCCCTTTTCTTAAGGCCGCTCTTATCTCTTCTGTCTTGACCTCTTCGCCTGCCAGATATTTTTCCAAAAGTTTATGATCTTCTGCAGCCACCTTTTCAAGCATCTTTCCTCTCCATTTCTCTGCCTCTTCTTTAAACTCATCTGGAATCTCTTCGGTTTTGCATTCTTCTCCATTCTTGCCCTCAAATCTCAATGCCTTCATTTTAATTAAATCAATAACGCCTGAAAATTTTGCCTCTTCACCAATAGGAATTTGGACAGCTACTGCTTTTGGAGTGAGCCGATCCCAAATAGTTTTTAAGCTATATTCAAAAGAAGCGCCCATTCTATCAAGTTTGTTTATAAAGCATATTCTAGGAACTCCAAACTTATCTGCCTGATGCCAGACCGTCTCTGATTGGGCTTCTACTCCTGCCACACCATCAAAAACAACAATCGCGCCATCTAAAACCCTTAAAGATCGTTGGACTTCGGCTGTAAAATCAATATGCCCTGGCGTATCAATAATATTTATCTTATGCTGTCTTTCTAAATTTTCTCCATCTTCAGTTGGATGCCAAAAACAAGTTGTAGCAGCGGAAGTAATAGTAATACCTCTTTCCCTTTCCTGTTCCATCCAATCCATTGTTGCCTCGCCCTCATGCACCTCTCCAATTTTATGAGAAATGCCCGTATAAAAAAGAACTCGTTCGCTAACGGTTGTTTTTCCTGCATCAATGTGAGCAATAATCCCTATATTTCTATATCTTTCTATTGGAAATTCTCTCATATGTTAGTAAAATTTGATGAACGAAGTGAATCTTAATTTTTCTTACACCCCCTCACCCAGCAGCCCATTATTAGTAATTCCTTTTTAAAGCAAATCTCTAAAATAAAACGCTGGGTGAGGGGGTAAATATCTTCTAAACTCCCCGCTCAAAGCGGGTCGTTAAGAATATATTTACCACGCAAAGTGCGCGAACGCCTTGTTAGCTTCCGCTACTTTATGCACATTATCCTTTTTTCTAATTGCCTCTCCAGTATTCTCTGCTGCTTCTATCAATTCTTTAGCCAATCTATTCTTCATAGATCCCTTGCCTTTTTTGGCAGCTCCAATAATCCATCTCATTGCTAATGCAACTCTTCTATCTTTAGAAACCTCTACTGGCACCTGATACTTAGCTCCTCCAATTCTTTTAGAACGAACCTCAAGTACGGGTGAAGCATTTTGAATTGCTTGCTCAAAAATTTCTATTGGCTCCTTTTTTGTTTTTTGTTGGATAATTTCAAAAGTGCCATAAATAACCCTTCTTGCTGTTGCTTTCTTCCCTCCTTTCATAAGATAATTAGTAAACCGAGAAACTATAATATTATTATAGCGAAGGTCTGGCTCTATTCCTTTTTTCTTTAATTGTCCCATAATTATTTATCTTTTTTAGCTCCGTATTTACTTCTTGATTGTTTTTTACCCTCAACTCCAGTTGTATCTAAAACACCTCTTACTATATGATATCTTACTCCAGGCAAATCCTTTACCCTCCCGCCCCTTAACATAACAACTGAATGCTCTTGCAAATTATGTCCTTCACCTGGGATGTATGCAGTCGCTTCCATTCCATTGCTCAAGCGGACTCTTGCCACTTTTCTTAGAGCAGAGTTCGGCTTTTTAGGAGTTACTGTAAAAACCTTTAAGCAAACACCTCTTTTAAAAGGCGAAGAATGCCTTTTGGGTCTGTTTTTCAATGTATTAAACGAAAAACTTAGAGCTGGTGATTTGCTCTTTTTCTTTTGTCTTTTTCGTCCCTTTCTTACTAATTGACTAATTGTTGGCATAATAATTTTGCCCAAAAGGGCAAGTGAATAATAATATAACAAATGAAAATATTTTTGTCAAACTTAAATCCCGGTTATTAAAAGAGCAAGCCACATCATAATTTTTATAATATACTCAAAAAGGAAAAAAATTACAAATAAAAGCAAAATTAAGCCGTGGCGCGAAAGGGCTATTTTAATATTTTGAGCGCTTCTTGGCAGAAAACTGAATAATATATGAGAGCCATCTAATGGAGGAATCGGCATTAAATTAAATATGGCTAAAATAAGATTAATCTGAACAATATAAAAAAATATTAAGAACAAACCATTAATTGAGGAAACCATTGGCACAAATCTTATGGCTAAACCAAAGATTAGAGCTAAAGAAATATTAGCCAAAGGCCCAGCTACAGCTACCTTAGCACTGCCCCATTTTTTATCTTTGAAATTATAAGGATTAACAGGAACTGGTTTTGCCCAGCCAAAAATTATTCCGCCTGCTCCTAAAAAATTCATTAATATCAAAAGCCCGGGCAAAAGAATAGAGCCAATCGGGTCCAAATGTTTAATTGGATTCAAAGTCAAACGGCCAGCTCTTTGAGCTGTTAAGTCCCCTAATGCCAAAGCCATTGAACCGTGAGCCAATTCGTGGATTATAACTGAAAACAAAAATATGATTATAATAAAAATTATTTCTATGCCCATATATGTTGATATTCTAACAGAAAGCTTTATTAAAAGAAAGAGCGGCAGGACTAGTATCAGTCCCACCGCTCGTAGGTGTTATTAAACACCTTCAGCGCATGCCAAGGATAGACTTCCTTAGCTCTCTTCTTGCTTTACGAGATCTCCTTGTGCTTGGCACTGGTACAGAGTTATTCAGAAGCTCGGTTAGTCGGTTGCACGCCTCATCAGGAGAATTTGATCTTAACGCGACGATAATTCCTCCGCCCGGCATGGCTTGCGTGGACTCCACACCAGAGAGATTGCTATCAACCAGCAAGGCCTCTATCCTCATCCGTTCAATTCCTGAAACCTTAGGAAAAGTCACATACACTAACTGCTTGACTGAAACATACACCTCTCGCCAGTCAATCACTACTATCCCTTTTTCAGACATGGCCAACCTCCTTTATATACCATTAACATCTTAGTCAAACATAATAAAATGTCAAATATTCTTGCCAAATCCCCCCTCCCTTTCTTTCTTTTTCTTTCTCCGTCCGACCCCCGCTCCCGTCCTCGTCAATGAGGGCGGGAGCGTCTTTCTTCCCCCAATGATCAGTGATTAATGATCAATAATAATTGATGCTAATCAATTATCTCTACTCTCTTGCCACCCCCCTCCCCCCGCTCCCGCCCTCCCAGCAGGAGGACGGGAGCGGAGACTCTCTTGCCAAAATAAACAAAATAAAGTAATATCAATATATTAAAATATCTAAATATAAATTTTATGTCACGAGTTTGCACAATCTGTGAAAAAAAATATGCCATGGCGAGGAAATACAATAAACTAATGTCAAAGTATAACCCCTCTCCTAAGAAAAAGAAAAACCC
>Ga0180732_1000906_pt1 | contig 20988 bp, 17 predicted proteins | sample KR11_01MetaG_FD_148674 | JGI IMG/M metagenome (GOLD analysis project Ga0180732, IMG submission 148674) | Groundwater microbial communities from the Olkiluoto Island deep subsurface site, Finland - KR11_0.1 MetaG | ecosystem: Environmental > Aquatic > Deep subsurface > Groundwater | place... | reverse complement strand
ATTTATAAAGATAAAAAAGGACAAGAAAATATCAACTTAACTTACAAACTAACTCCTTCTATGGCGTCATTTTCTGCCATGCCTCAAAAAGAGGTTTTCGGTGTCATGATTAAATGATTTGACACGGGGGGGGGGTGACGAAAGTGTAAAGATAACTTCCTCTTGCAAAATAATTTTAATTTGCTATATTAAGTATAATAATTGAATCAAATTATAATTATAAAGATTATGCAAAATAAGCAACATAATGACAAGAGCGACATAATGGATGATATAAAGACATTAGAAAAAAGTAAAAATTTTAAAATTGGCACAAAGGCAAAAAATATTAAAATAATTCAAGAGATTGCCGATTGTTTAATACCAAAAACCTTAGTAATAAGTATAAATGTATTTCAAAAATTATTGGCTTATAATCAAATCATAAATCCTCTAAATTACGACTGGTCAAATTTCAAAATACCTGAAAATTATCAAAAGGCAATAATTGATAAGATACGAGAAGTATTTAATAATGATCCATTGGTTATTCGCAGTTCAGCAACATGTGAAGATTCGCCACTATTGAGTTTTGCTGGTCAGTATTCAAGCTTTCTAAATATCAAAGGTAAAATAAATATTGTTAAAGCGATAAAATTATGCTACGAGTCATTATTTAGTCTCAATGCTCAAATATATGCAAAGTGCAATGGAATACGGTTAGAGCATGAAGCAATGGCTATAGTAATTCAAGAACTAATCCCAGTAACTATTGGAGGAGTGATATTTACCGTCGATCCTGTTTATCAAGATAATAATAAAATGATTGTTGAATATACGATGGGATTGGGAGACACGGTTGCCAGTGGACATAAAAAACCTATTATTAAAGAAATTGACAGATCAAGAAAAATAAATGATTTTCCAGAGTCGTTTCTCGGCGATCTTGTAAGAAACGCATTAAAACTGGAAAGTGTTTTCGGGGGTCCACAAGATATTGAATGGGGCTGGAACAGCAAAGAAATATATATTTTTCAAAGTAGAAATATAACGACTTTGGAGAAATGTCCGAGAGTTAAAAAATATTGTTTTAATCAAAAAAATGTTATTGGCAAAGGATTAATAGCATGCAGGGGCGTGTCAGAAGGAATTTTAAAAATTATTAAAACTATGGATGAATATAAGAAAATAAAAAAAGGCGAGGTGGTTATGTTAAAGTGTAAGCCCGATATTAAGATAATCCAAAAAATGCCGCTTATCAACGGTTTAATAACAAGAGGCGGAACTCTTTCTCATATTGCTGTAATATCAAGAGAGTTTAATATACCATGCTTAGTGGAGTTTCAGACAGTTTGTGAGAAAATTGAATTTTTTGAAAATAAAAAAATTATACTCGATGCAATTAAAGGAAAAATAATATTAACCTAAAAATTATGGAACTGCAGCTTTTTATTTACAAAAATATAGCATTGCATTTTTACTATTCAAAGGATAGTTTAATTAGAAACAAAATCAAGGTTAAAAATGTTTTTGTTTATTTTCCCGGATTACCAGAAATAATAGACAAAGATTTTTTTATTAATAAGGTAAACAAAGATACTGCTTTTTTTAGTGTTTATTATTTAGGAAGTTGGTTAAGTGGCGGAGATTTTACATATACGAATTGCAAAAAAACAGTTGAACTGGCAATTGAATTTGCAAAAAATAAAAGAGGAATAAAAACTTTTGATAATAAAGAGATAAACTGGGACTACGGAAATTTACATTTAATAGGTTATAGTTTCGCTGGTAATCCAATTATTTCTTCAAAAATATCAAAAACAGATGTAAAAAACATTATTTTATTTGCTCCATTATTATTCTTAAACAAAGATGAAGTCGCAGAATACTTAAAAAACGAAAAAGCAATAAATAATTTTTATGGTTTTAGTTTATTTTATCTTGAATTTCTTAGAAGGGGTTATAAGTTTGCTTTTAGAGGTATAAAAAAACAAAGTTGGGATAAATACTTTTCTGGTAAAAATATTAAATCTTTTATTAAAGTGAATAACAATCATCCTAATGTTATCATATTTCATGGTAAATCAGATGAAAAAATTCATTATGCCAGCTCTATGTTTTTCCAAAAAGAAAAATGTCCTAAAGCAAAAATTTTTTTAATAGATAATATCAAACATGACCTAAAAAAACTTTTTGATATAAATCAAATAGATAAACTAATCTAATTTTTCGATTATGAAAAAACGAATAGTATTTATAACTGACTGTGTTGATGTGGCATATAACGAAATAAGAGGGGTTGTTTTAAGCAATATCAAAGATGAGAAAATAACAATTGAACCTCTGGTGCCAGTAGCTCCATTTTCAATTATTAACGGAAACTTTATTCTTCGTTTGATGGCTGAATCGTATCCCGAAAATACAATATTTTCCATAATATTAAATCCGTCAAAAGAAAGACCTGCGCGGTTAATTGGAAAAACAAAGAAGAAAAACTTTTATTTTATTGGAGCTAATACGGGTGTATTCACATGGTTTTTAAAAGATTTCGGTATAAAAGAATTATACGAACTAAATGATCCGGGATTCGTTCCGTTTGGAGGAAAATATGTGCATGCGCCAGCAGTAGCTCACATGGCAATGGGAAAACCATTAAATGAAATAAGCAAGCCCTTCAACATTGATAAATTTCTGAGACTAAATATTTCTGAAGGAACAATTGTTCATATTGATAATTTTGGTTTAATGAAATTCACAGGGGATTTATCAAACTTTAATGAGGGCGATGAATTAAATGTGAATATTAATGGAGAAAATATTCTAGCGGTATATGCAACACGCATGATGAGTCAAGAAACCGGGAAGTGGGTTATTTATCCCGGAAGTTCTCTTGGTTTGCCAGAACTTGGAAAAGTAAGACGAAACGGAGCTAAAGAGCTGGACACAAAAATAGGCGATATGATTAAATTTAATAAACTCTCGGCTTTGAATTATTAGAATTATTTCAGCAAACTTGTTTAAAAAAATACTAACTTTCGAAAGTTAGTATTCAATTATTTTTTATTTCTGGAAACACTGTGGTTAATAAAACTGTTAAGTCTTTTCCAACAATTTTCCGGAAAACTTGGAAATGGCGTTTGTTGTTAATACTGGTAAGATACAAGCCGGGATACCGATATATCACATAGCAATTCCATGCAAAATGGACTACATCAAGTACTTTTATTAACATCGGATTTCTTAGATGAAATGGAATTAATGAAAGAAATTCCTCTCCATCAATTGAATCAAATTTTTCTTCTGCAAAATCCAATGGAATACCGTTAGCTACTACCTCGCTGCTTACTAGTATTTGTGTTTGCGGAAATTCCTTAATAAAAAACTGCCTATATGCTTCAAGCGATTCTTGAATTGTAATCTCATCCCATTTGTTTTTAAGTGCTGAAAATCTATCCTCAAGCCATACAGTAAAACTTAGTTGCGTTTCATTGTTGCAAAGACTATGCGCTATATCAATGTAATGCTCAAGATACAGTTTAGGTTGAAGGTTAACCAATGTAGAGAAGCAAACCGGCGTTTCTTTTGTAAGTTTTGGCGACCCAATCGCATCAATAATTTTTTCTGCCTGGCGCAGTTTCTGAATATTGACTGAGATATTTATATGCGGCGCTTTTTTTTGTACTGGAAATTTCTCCATTACTACAGCATCAGAAGCAAGCCCAAGTCTTTCAATAATGTCTAGAAATGACAAATTGTTTAAGTTTGTCATTCCGATTTCCGCAATTTTTACATCAGCATATTCACAACCCAACTTTTTAAAGTCAACGATTAACATTGTATTTTTCCTCCTTTATTCCCTCAATTTTATTTGAGGAAAAGATAGTCTCATGGCATTGCGGACTTCTTCTAAAGTATCGGCAACAATTTTACGCGCGCGAATAGTTCCTTTCGCTAAAATATCCCAAACCAATTCAGGTTGTGATATATAGTACTGTCGTCGTTCGCGGATTTCTACAAGATCTTCGTTTATTTGCTGAGCAAGTTGCTTTTTACACTCTTTGCAGCCCCTTGAGGATGTCTCGCACTCTTGTTGAACTACAGAAGCGTTAACAGAAGTAAACAGACAATAATATTTGAATGCGAGACACTCATCTGGATGTCCGGCATCTTTGTAATATACCCGCTTGGGATCGGTAAACATGTTGAGTATACGACGTTCTGTTTCCTCTGATGAATGAGCAAAGGCGATAAAATTATCAAGACTTTTACTCATTTTATTTTTGCCATCCGTTCCTATTAACACTGGGCATTCGCCTAATATCGCTTCTGGCAAATTAAATACTCTTCTGCCAAAAACACGATTAAACGATCGCGTGATCTCTCGAGTTTGCTGTATATGCGGTAATTGGTCTTGACCAACGGGAACCAGATCAGCCTTAAATGCGAGTATATCAGCAGCTTGTGAAATAGGATAACCTAAGAATCCATAGCTCATGTTTTTTACTCCATAGGTTCTTGCCTCATCTTTGATGGTAGGATTTTGCTGGAGATGCGAAACATTTACCAAAAATGAAAAGTACATTGATAGTTCGGCCAATTCAGGTATTTGAGATTGTATGAAGAATGTATTATTTGGGTGCAGTCCAACACCAAGATAATCACACATTACCTCAAAAACATTGTTTTCGACATTGGCATAACTTTCAAGATGGTCAGTTAATACCTGTAAATCAGCAATTATGAAGAAACAATCGTATTTTTCTTGTAGTTTAACGCGGCTTTTAAGAGTACCGACATAATGACCTAAATGTAATTGACCAGTAGGCCTGTCTCCTGTTAATATTCTTTTCTTTGATTTTGCAGTTTTTTCTTCTTTTATTATTTTATTATCACTTTCATTCATTTCTTTAACCTCTTTATTTATTTTCTTTTCTTCAGTCTATACAACCGCCTCTACTTCATATGTTTTTCTCTCGCAGGCGGTTTTTTTATTGACCACGCAACAGTTTATAAAGTCGAAAGTTTATAAAGTTTATAAAGTAAAAGATATTTGGAATCCTGACGAAAGTCAGGAAGAAATATCGCAAACTTTTTGAAGTTCGTTAATCCCGCGAAGCTTCATCCGACTTTCGTCGGAACTCCTATCCGCAAAAGACTTTATAACTTTCAACTAATTTCATGCTCCTCAAAAAACCCGCCTTGAAAGAAATATTTAAAAGAACAAGCCTTTTTATAATGGGCATATAGCCCATCTCCCTCCTCTTCTCTATTTTTATTGTATATCATTACAACAAAACAGTCTATCACAAAGAAAAAGTTTGTCAAGCCCCGTTCCTAATTTAACAAAAAAATATAATATAAGCAGACTATTCCAAGCAAATGGGACAGTTTCCGCCAGATAGGTAAATGTGTATTAAAATACTAAGCTAAAAGTTTTTTCATTTACTTTTCCGCCATTTTCATTTTCAAAACTTGACATACAACTTTGATATAATATTTCCATACTAAGTTTATATTGTTTTAATTCACCTAGATCGTTTTTATTATTAAAAAAGTTTTTAATAAAATCTTCTCTTGCAGATTCATTAAGTCCTTTAAAATACTTTTCGTCTGAAAAATTATATAGGTCTGTTGCAGTAATTCTCTCGTATGGTTTTCCGCCTATTAAATCGGCATTTCTGTATATATCTATATCAAAATGCTCTATCCCTCCAAAAGCAGTTTCATATTTTGTTCTGTCCTTGACTTCCTTTGACTGATAGCTATGAACTTGTATATTTAATAAAGGACCTATTTGTATATTAATTGATTCATGTCTAATTCTACCGTTATTTTTGTAACGATCTGCCTTCGTTTTAATCCATGCTCTTCTTGAGACTCCACTTTCTAAGATATTTAAATTCGCCATTGTAATGATTTTTCCATTTTTATTCCTACATTTAAACTGTGCAAAATAATCTTTTTCGCCATATTTATTAAAACTTAATTCACCGCTATTTCTACTGTAAAAAGCAGAAGATTTTTGGCTTGCAAAAATTTTTTTATAATCTGAAATTGAAATTATACCTAATTCATCATTTGGAGTAACAAAACTATTAAACATTTCTGCAGTTGCAAGCTTTTTCAAATCTGAAGCATAATTATTAAGTTTTAAAAATTCTGACAACAAATCTATAAAATGGAATCCACTATGAAATAATTTCCCATAACCATATTTATAAGGATGATTTTCATAATCTAAATCATGAGGCATTACCCAGTTCCCATCACAACTATAAATAGAAATATAAGTGATTGGAATATTATATTTTACAATAATTTCTTTAATGAGATTTTTTATATACAAATATCCTTTATGGTTTACTCTTTGACATAGCACCTTACACTGACATCCCTTTTTTTGCTTATTTAGTAATTTATAAAAATTTAATTTCATTTTTTCAATATTCTCAATATTGAGCATATTTTTAAAAACAATAATTGGCTTATCAGTCAAAATATGAATTTTTTTTTGAATAAAAAAATCTAAATACATATGATGTCCCTTTGGTTCTGTGGCAATAATAACATGGGTTATCTTTTTTTCAAAAATAAGTTTCTCCAATTCTTTTTTTATAGAATCTGATAGATGTAAATCATCTTTACATTTATCTGGTATGAAGAATAGTTCAGAATTCCAATTTTTACTAAGTATTAATTTCTCAACCACATCCTTATTTGAAAATAATTCAATAATTATTTTAGGTTGAAGTTCATATTTTTCAAAAAAACGAATATAAGTCCTTTTTGCATGAGGACCAATTCCTATAATAATAAAATTTTTTTTAAATTCTGTCATTATAAATAAATTAGATTATATTATTTTCGATAAACCATATCCACTGGATTATTTTCAATTTTTTCTAAATTACAATGTTTTTCTTTATCAAAATCTTTTTTGACAGAGATCATTTCCTTTATAATTGCTTTTATATCTTTTTTTGTCGTAAAAACAGACATTGGATAGGCCTTTTGGGTTCCTAAACAAACATTTGTTCCCACAACATTAAAAGCATCAGATGCAGTAAGGGTAAATGAAATTTGTTGTGTTTTATTTTTTTCATGAACATATAATGCATAATTCAAATTATATTCTTTTATTAAATCTGTTTTTTCTTTTGGTAATTTTAAAATTTCTTCTATAGTATTGTTTTCAAAATTTTTAGGTTTCAAAATTAATAATGTTGCAAAACCACCAGAATAACCATTTAACACTTCAATAAAATTTATTTTACCTAACTCTTTTCTAAAAAATTCAGAAGTAGACAGTAACTGAATAATTATTTTTTGGAATCCTTGTATTCCCAGAGTTTTCAGTGAGGTTAAGGCTGAGACGGCTCCAATACAAGATCTTGAAAGCTCTAACGATGACTCAAAAGGAGAAAAATTTCCAAACTTTAATTCTTTAATTTGTATTGTTTTTTTATTATCACCAAGGTTGTAAATATCTTCTCTATTTTTTACAATAAATAAGCTTGAAATATTAGGACAAAAACCTGTTTTGTGAAAATCAACACCAAAACTATCTGCATATCTCAAATCAGATATTTTATTAGTCATTGCAAAAATTTTATTTAAAATATCATTATCTATATTTAAATGATTTTTTTCAAAATTATAATATTTAAAAAATAGCCACATCCAAGCGATAACACAATCGACATGAATAAAAGGAGAATATTTTAAATTATATTTATTTTTTATTTTGTTCCTTAAAAATGAAATTTTTTTAATTGGATCTATTTCAAATTCGACAGTGCTACCCCCAGTTAAATCAAATCCTAAAAATATTTTTCCTTTTTCAATATTTTTACAAATTATTTTTTCTGCATCCTCTAAAATTATTTGTCCATTTTTATCACAATCAACTTGAAAACAGTTTTCAGAACCAATTCCCAACCAATCAGCAGCCTCAATATGACAAGGGTGACCTTTTTTAGAAGATATTATAAAAAATTTAGCGTTAGCATTACCTTGTTTTTTTCCTATAGGATAAGCTCTATTTAATGCTACTTTTGTGGCATATAAATTTGTTCCTTTACCGCCAAAAGTAAATATCCCATGAGATTTTTCCCAATCCCACCCCACCAAATCACTTATATATTTTACAACTTCTAATTCCGATGTTAATAAAAGTCCGGAATATCTGTCTTGAGAAAAATTTGGATTATACAACCCGGCATAAAAAGATGCTACCAATGATGCAATATTAACAGGTGGTATTACATTAAGCATTGTGCCTGGATTTCCCCAATTCGGTAAATTTTGAAACAAAAAAGATATATCTTTAAATACAGCATCTACGGATAAAGATTTACTATTTAATGTGCGCTTTTTTAAATATTCATGATACTTAAACTCAAAATTTCCACTAAAAAAGGGATATTTTGGAGAAAAATAAAGCAAAACATGCTTATTAATATTTTTAATAAATTTTATAAGAAGATTTGTGTTATTTTTTCTATAATCCCCAAAATATTTTTTCATGTTTATTAATTTACTATTTTTTTAAACCACAATATTTATAAGTTTATTTGATATTATTATTTTCTTTTTTATTTCTTTGCCTTCTAACCATTTTTGTACAAGTTCGGCGTCTAATGCTTTTTTAATCAACTCTTCTTTGGATAAATTATAAGGAACAACTATTCTTGCTCTTAGTTTTCCATTAATCTGAACCACTAATTCTATCTCTTCTTTTATTAAAAGCGCTTCATCATAATTAGGCCATGTTTGATTAAATACAGAAAAATCATTACCTAAAAATTCCCAAATTTCTTCTGCAAAATGTGGAGCAAACGGGCTTAAAAGTATAGTGAAATCATTAAGACAGCTATTTAAAAATTTCTTATTAACATTACCTCTTATATAAATATTTAAAGCAGTTAAAAATTCCATCAATCTTGCTATGCAAGTATTAAATTTAAACTGTTCAACATCTCTACTAATTGCTTTTATGGCAAAATTACGAATATAATCTAATTTCTTTTCTGCGATCGAATAATCTAGATGCTGAGAGTTTTTAATACTGTCCTTACTCGTATTTGTAAAAAATTCTTCAATCTTTTCTACAAATTTTCTAATTGCTTCAATTCCTTCATCGCTCCAGGGACCACCATCTACATAAGAAAAGCCAAAAGACAAATACAACCTAAGAACATCTGATCCATACTTCAAAACATAATCATCGGGAGAAATAACATTTCCTTTTGATTTACTCATTTTTAATCCATTCGAGCTATTTATTACTCCTTGATGTAATAATGATGGGAATGGTTCTCTAAAATTAACATATCCCAAATCATTTAACACTTTTGTAAAAAAACGAGCATAAATTAAATGCATACTAGCGTGCTCCCTACCTCCAACATATTTATCAACGGGAAGTATTTCGTTAATTAAATTTTTATTAAAAGGTTCTTTGTCATTTTTAGAATCAGGATAACGTAAAAAATACCAAGAGGAATCAACAAATGTGTCTAAAGTGTCCGTTTCTCGTCTGGCATTTGCGTTACAAACAGGACATTTTACATTAATAAAATCATCACATTCTAATAGGGGAGATTCTCCAGTTGGCTTAAACTCAACTTCGTATGGAAGCACAATTGGTAAGTCCTTTTCTTGAACAGGAACTACTCCACATTTTTTGCAATAAATAATAGGGATAGGAGTACCCCAATATCTTTGTCGAGATACAAGCCAATCTCTTAAGCGAAAGGTTGTTTTGAATTTAGCTTTCCCATCCTTTTTCAATTTCATTACAATATTATTTCCAGCTTCTTTTGATTTTAAACCAGTAAATTCCTTACTATTTACAGATGTGCCATATTCACAAAATGGCAAATCTGTTTTTTTTGCATTAATAGAATCAACAACTTTTTTAATAGGCAAACTATATTTAATTGCGAATTTAAAATCTCGTTCATCATGCGCAGGCACAGCCATAACAAAGCCTGTCCCATAGCTTGCGATTACATAATCAGCAATCCAAACAGGAACCTTTTCTTTATTGATAGGATTTATTGCATAAGAACCTGTAAAAACCCCTGTTATTTCACGCTCTGTTGACATTCTATCAATCTCACTTTTTTTCATTACATTTTCAATGTATTTTTTTGCATTGTCTTGATGTTCTGAAGTCAATAAACTACTAATCATTTCGTGTTCTGGCGCAATAACTACATACGACAAACCAAAAAGAGTATCTGGTCGAGTTGTGAAGGCTTTTAAAGAAAAAGTTTTGTTATTATTGATAATGACAAAATCAATTAATGCCCCTCTTGATGGACCTATCCAATTTTTTTGAATTTTTTTTGTTTCTTCTGGCCAATCAAGACTATCCACAGAATCATATAATTCTTGAGCATAGGCTGTAATTTTTAAAAACCACTGCGTTAACTGTTTTAAATATATTTCAGTGCCACATCGTTCACAATAACCATCTACCACCTGTTCATTAGCAAGCACTGTTTTGCATTTATCGCACCAATTAACAGATGCATTTTTTCGGTAAGCCAATCCTTTTTTATACATTTGAATAAAAAACCACTGAGTCCATCTGTAATACTCGGGATCTGATGTTATGATTTCATAGTCCCAATCCGCAGTTGTCCCCATCTCTTTTAGTTGTCTTCGCATAGTGTCAATATTTTTATATGTAGAATCTTTCGGATGTATTCCAGTTTTTATTGCATAATTTTCTGCTGGAAGACCAAAAGAATCAAATCCTTGCGGATTTAAAACATTGTATCCTTGAAGTCTTTTATACCTAGCCCAAATATCCGTAAGTCCATAATTATACCAATGACCTATATGTAATTGAGCTCCTGATGGATATGAAAACATTTCCAAGCAATATATTTTTTTATCTAATTTGTTTTTTTTAAATTTATACAGATTAAAATCTCTCCATCTTTTTTGCCACTTGCGATCTATCTGTATATTATATTTCTTAATAGTTTTTATAAAACCAAGAAGCGTTACTGGCTCTATTTTTTCTGGTTCTTTTGTGTTGTTTGTTTTCATCTTTTTATCCTTCTTTTGTTACAATGTGGGTAAGCCCCCTCCTTATTTTCAAGAAGCAGCAATAGATCGTGCAATATAATTACAATAAAATCAATTCATTGTTATTATTTACATTATAATAACAACTATTTTTTATATTGTCAAAAAGAAATACATAATCCAAAAGGCATTTTTTCATCTCCTTTGGTTTTTCTTTTCTTTGTCTATCTACCACCTCCTTTACATTTACATTAAGGTGGTTTTTTTTATCGGCCATAGATATTAGAATTATGAATCTTGAATTATAAACCTTGAATTATGAATATCTCAGTTTCCTAATTTCCAGTTTCTAATTTCCAATTATTTATGCCCAACAAGAAAAACCACCTTGAAAGAAATATTTAAAAGAACAAACCTTTTTAATAACGAGCATATAGCCCACACCCTCTCCTTCTCCTATTTTTATTGTATCCTAACACAACAAAACAGTTTAGCGCAAAGAAAAAGTTTGTCAAGCCCCGTTCCTAATTTTACGAAAAAATATAACATAAGCAAACTATTCCAAGCAAATGAGATAATTTGCGCCAAACAGACAAAATTATAAATAATGATAATCTGCTATTTATTCATTTTTTTAAACAGCTCTAATCGCGAATTTAAATTTTCTAGAATCTGATCAAATACCACATCTATAGGCTGAGAAGAGTCTATAGTAATAATTCTTTCTCGCACCATCTTCGGCAATCTATTTTTTGCGCTATAAAAATTATCATAATTTGAATTTATGATATTTTCTCTAAACTTTAATTTTGGATCGTCGGGATCAAGCCTAGATAGTAATATATTTTTAGGCGCAACGAGCTCAATAATTACATCCGGTAAAATATCCTCCAATTTTAACTTTTCTTTTGTTTGAATCGGATATAAATCATTTATTTCTAAAATATCAACCGTTGGTTTATCTCTGTCTATTACGAAGGTTGCTCTTGATAATAATGATCGATCTAAAATTATGAGATCTTTTTTAAGCTCTTCAGCGCTGTTTTTCCAAGATATAATATCCAAGGATAACTGGTAGGCAACTTGATGCCACTCTTCAGCGCTTCCGCCTTCACGTAATTTTTTTGAATTCTGTTGCCACCAAGAGCTAACAGAATCACCTTCATGAGAACCTAATCCATCACGAGTGCCATCTCCTCTAAGTTCTATGGAAGACAGCCCCATTCCCGCAAGTTCATTTTTTAATAACTCTGCTTGAGTTCCTTTGCCAGCTCTATTAATGCCTTCAAATGCTACTATTGGGATTTTTTCCATATAAAAGATTTTAATATTGTTTGTTTTGTAGTAGGTGTAAATTCATAATTATCTAACTGGTTTTCTTCCACCCATAAAACTTCCAATGTCCCATCGAGCGCCTTTGGTTCTCCGGACACACACACTGAGACATAAACTAAATAAAAAACGCCATACATTTCCTTGGCAACTAAATTTTCTTTATAAAGAATAATGTTATCAATTTCCACATCAACTTCTTCCTTAACTTCTCTTTTCAGGGCGTCCAAAACTGACTTGTCGCTCATCTCTACGGTTCCGCCCGGTATACCCCAAAGTCCAGGAAATACTTCTTCATTAAGAGATCTTTTTTGTATTAATATCTTTCCTTCACTATTAAATATTATTGCCGATACATTTATTTTAAAAAATTGCGACATACGCTATATTATATTAGTAATTAATTTTTTACAACTGCCAGATTTATAAAAACTAGCCAACAGCCTATTGGTTAACAATTGTTTATCTATAGAAACTGAGCTCAAGTCATTATTTATTAACTGTCTAAATATCACATGTCTCGATAATTCATTTTGACCGATATAAAAATCTTCTCTGCCTGCATGTTTTTTATGTAAATTTTCACCAAAATTAAACACCTCAAAATTCTTTCCGCCAATTAGCTTACTGTTCCTGAACACATAAACATCAAGATGTTCTTCTCCGCCAACTCCAAACAAATCCGACTTACCCACCTCATTCGACTGATAGGAGTGTAATTGTATATTACATAGTGGTCCAATATTTAAGTTTATAGACTCATGTCTTAATCTGCCATTACCTTTATATGTATCTTTTGCAATATCAAACCACGCTCTTTTTGAAAAACCTGATTGTAATAAATCTATGGTTCCATAGGACAAAATATTATCAGGAATTGGTTTATTGCATCTAAACATCGAGATATTCGAATAACAATCAACTTCACCAAATTTTTTATTCTTATGGAAATCAGTCTCTTTGTTAAATAATTGTTTATATAACCTCTTTCCATTTATTTGGTTATACTGCTGGTTTGGTGAAATAAATTTTGACTCTGTCGTAATACAAATAGAATCTGATAATGTTTTATTAATCTCTGCAATCCACGCGACCAAGTCTATAAAGTGATATCCTGAATGCATTAATTTACCATATCCATATTTATACGGGTGGTTTTCGCGTAAATTAAAATCATCAGGCATATTCCATGTTCCATCTGAATGATAAATGTGAAAATAGCTTATTGGAACGCCAAATTTCTGAACTACTTCCAATGCTTTCTTAAATATAAATTTATATGCAACATGCTCCCTTCTTTGGACAAGCACTAAAATTCGAGTTTTATTTTCTAAACTTTTTTTAGATAAATTTAAAACATCTTTGTATTGTCTCTCCGGAGCATTTTTGTTGTAACTCAAGCCCTCGCGCGCCACTATAGGCTTATCTGTTAAACAAGGTATCTTTTGAGAAATAAAATAATCTAAATAAATTTTATGCGCTTTTGGTTCAGTTGATATGACAACGCAATCTATTTCTGATTTTTCTATTATTTTATCTAAATTATGTTTTAATATCCAATTAATATTTCTAGGAACAATCTGACCTTTGTCAGGAACATAAAGTATATATTTCGGCTTAACGACTTTGTTTTCAAAAAAACATTCAACCTCCTTTTTCTTACTTTCCAGTTCAACAAGAACAGAAAAAAACAAAGTATTTTTCAAAACATCATTTTCTATAAACTTGTAATATATTCTTTTTGCGTGAGGTCCTAATCCTATTAAAGCAATTTTTTTCATTTTGGTGATTAAAAATATTAAAAAGAAAAATAACTAGGCCTAATTCAATTTCCAGTTTCTATATTCAACAAGAAAACCCGCCTTGAAAGAAATATTTAAAAGAACAAGCCTTTTTATAATGAGCATATAGCCCATCTCCATCCTCTTCTCTATTTTTATTGTATATCATTACAACAAAACAGTCTATCACAAAGAAAAAGTTTATCAAGCCCCGTTCCTAATTTAACAAAAAAATATAACACGAGCAAACTATTTCGAGCAAATGGAATAATTTGTGTCAAACAGACAAGACTATAAATAATGATAATCTACTATTTATTTTTGTGTTGATGATATAATTTTGAGAGTTCGATTTATTAGCTATCTCTATTATGCTATTCTCAGAGAGTCCCTAATTTTTGTTTTAAAGTACTAAGCTAAAAGTTTTTTCATTTACTTTTCCGCCATTTTCATTTTCAAAACTTGACATACAACTTTGATATAATATTTCCATATTAAGTTTATGTTGTTTTAATTCACCTAGTGTCTCGTTCGTTTAGTTTTTGTGTTTAGATTTTATCTTAAATTTAGTGCCGCTTTTTCTGATTTAAAAATCTAATTGAAAATAAAATACTTTTTATTCTAATCTTTATTTTCAATCTTTTGCTCTTCCGACACTTCGCCTTCAGGTCTCAACAGAGGAAAAAACACTACATCCCGAAGATTCATCTTGCCCAAAAACAAAGCTACAAGTCTATCAATCCCTATTCCCACACCGGAAATTGGAGGCATGCCATAGGACATAGCCTTGATATATTCATGATCTATTTCCATTGTCTCCTCTTCTCCGAGTTCCTTATTCTTTGCTTGTTCGACAAAACGTTGCTCTTGATCAATAGGATCGACAAGTTCACTATACGCTTTTACAATCTCCCAGCCTTTTATAACCAATTGGAACTGGTCCACGATCTTCTGATCTTTATCGTTTCGTCTCGCTAGTGGCTGCAGATGAGTCGGATAATAATATAAAAAAGTCGGATTAATCAATTTAGGACGAACTACTTTTTTGTACAAATTGTCGACTAACCCCGACAAAGACATATTGTCGATACCATCAAAATGAAATTTTTTTTCTTTAATCTCTGTGCGTAATTCATCTACACTATCATATTTCATTACGTCTATTTCTGTTTCTTTTTTTACTAGCTCGACAAAATTTAATCGTGGCCAAGGAATACTAAGATCTATCTCAACCCCATCTTCCATTTTAATCTTTGAAGGGATTTCCAATTTTTCAAAAAGATATTTGAACATTTCTTCTATAAAATTAATATTGTCTTCATAGTTCCAATATGCCACATAATGTTCAAGATGGGTATGTTCCGGCAAGTGCGACACATCCATTCCCTCGTTGCGAAAAGCCTTGCCAATCTCAAACACGCGATCAAGTCCACCGACGATTAATGTCTTCAATGGCAACTCATGAGAAATGCGAAGATATAAATCTATACCAAGAGCATTATTTCTGGTAACATATGGCGTCGCAACCGCACCGGTAGCGCTGTGCATAAGCGTCGGAGTCTCCACCTCCACAAATTCATTCTTCCAATAAAATTCGCGCAACTCACGAATCAATTTACTTCGCATTAAAAACCCTTTCATTGTCTCCGGATTAGCAATCAAATCCAAATATCGTTGGCGATATTTTACTTCCTGATTTTTTATTCCGGACCATTTCTCGGGCATCATAGATAGCGCTTTACCTAAAAAAACAAAATCTTCTACCCGAATAGACTTCTCCCCTGTTTTTGTAAGAAAGATTTTCCCTTTAACCCCAATAAAATCTCCGATGCCAAAAGCTTTTAAAAACCACTTGTACCGCTCTTTTCCCAACACATCTTCTCTCGCTACTACTTGCATCCGGCCGGAAAAATCCTGTATGTGAGCAAAGGTAAGTTTACCTATAACGCGTAAAAGTATAATTCGACCGGCTGTTTCGGCTGTAGTATCTATTCCAAATTTAAAAGTTTCTCCGACACTAGTCTGCTTATTAAACTTTTCTGGATACGGATTTACTCCTGACTGACGCAACCATTCGATTGTTTTTATGGCATCCTCTTTTTTATTGTTCTCATTGTCCATAGCCATATATTTTTACATTAAATAGTTTAAATAGTATTTTTCAACTGATACAATTTTAAATAATCTATTAACCTTACTCGTCCGATTTTTTCAAACAAAACCCCGATTCTTAAACCAGCTTGCCTGTTAATAAGTAATTTGTACATTAACGAATAAGCGTCTTTAACGGAAAAATTCGCGTCAATAACGACTTTTCTAAACACACACTGAATATCAGATGCCTGCCATTTTTCGACATTCTCCAAATCTCGAACCAATCTAATCAAAAAATCCTGTTCATTTCCACTTACATTCTTTGGCGTAAAATCTAAAAACCAGGCAGTAACTGCATTAGAATTATGTAAATAGTACCTTAGATATTTAGCTAAAGATTCCTGATCGCCAGATAATTTAATCTTATTACCAAATCGCACATTCTCTAAAATTTTATCAAACAATTGGCCATTATGATTCTCCAAATATCTCTTAGTGTAATCCCGATAGATATCAAGCATTTTCTCCGATTCTAAGTCTATATTTATTGGCTGAGTACTTCGAGACGTGGTTAACAGGTCAAAAAATAATTGTGGAGGTAAAAATTTTAATGCTTCGGTGGCCGAAACGCCAAATCGATTAATTTTTGGCAGGTGCTCTGCATTTATATAACAAAAATCGTAAGGCAAATTCATTGGCGGTTTCTGGTTGAACAAAAATCTATATACTGCTTCCGCAAACTCTCTCGCACCTTTTTTTGAATTTTGATCTTTTCTTCCTCCTTCAACTCCAATTTTCATATAAAACCAACGAATTGGCCATTCTAGCTTCCAAAACAACCTAGCATTGCCGTGATACGGACTCACCCATCCTTTAAAATTACACCCCAAAAACGAGACTTTTTTTAATTCATAATTATTACAAACAATTTCCACCTCATCTTCTTTGTAATTCATGATTTTTGTTGTTCGCATATTTCCGCATTTCGGACAAATAACCTGTAGTGGTTTTGAACTAAACTTATCATCTATCCCCGTTATATTCTTATAAATTTTGTTGATCTTATTCAAATTTTTAAGCACAAGGCTAATGCCTTCATTAAAAAAGCCTTGTCGATAAAGTTCGCTTGTCTTATATGTTTTAACTATGATGCCAAAATTATTACGCAAAATTTCTATCATCTCGTCAAAATAATAATCAGCGTAGTTTCCTTTGCCCTCTGGAGCAGGAACAGAGCATAGAGGGTGTCCTAGAAAAACTTGATATTGTTTTCTTTGTGCCTCATTAAAATAAATGGGGAAATAATCATAAGGATCATAGTCGTCATTCCCAATAAGGATATTTGATTTATAATTATCACCTAGCAACCACTGTTGCAATTGAAAATGTAAAAAAATTCTTCTCAAAGAACCGGCATGTACATGTGCAAGGGGTGTTTTGGATTCATTTATATTAATAACATCAGCTTTATTAAGCTGGCTTAAATCAAAATCAAATCCTCGAATATTTTTATTGGTTAAATTCATTTGTTCCTATCTCCTCGGATATTAAAGCATCTAAATCTTTTACATTTTGAGCTCTCATAAATTCTAACCAAAATCTAAGATCATCTTTATTTACAGTAGCACTTGGTTGAAATTCATGTCTAGGGATATATTTTTTATCAACCTTAAAAACATTTGCTATTATATTGGCAGACTGTTCAGGATTATTTTCAATAAATTGAACAGCTTTCTTATACGCTTTCGTAAATCTGAACACTGCTTCTGGATCGGAATTAATTTTATTTTCACTCATAAAAATCAAAGAAAACTGATTTACACCAAGAACATCATATGCGGTAAATAACACACGAAGACCTCCGCGATCATAGGCGATTTCATTAAAAGGATCGATCATACCGGCAACGTCAATCTGTTTAGCTCTTAATGCTTGCTCCAAATTGCCATGCGGAATCACTACAAACTCCACATCGGACGAAGAAATATTATGCTTTTTTAAATATTCAATAGTAGTGTAATGAAAAGATGCGCCCAAGGTATTCACTCCGATCTTCTTTTCTTTTAAATCTATGGCATTGATTATTTTAGAATCTTCGAGTGCATACCACTTCATTAAGGGCGAATCTTCAAAAGCTGTTTGAACATCCAAAATACCTTTAACCTTAATGCCGGAAGCCTTAGCATTTATGATTGCAGTAGTAGCAGCAATTCCAGCATCAACATCACCACTAGCGGTAGCCATCAGGGCTTGCGGTCCGCCAAATGTTTCCCCTTTTAAATTAACGGTAACCCCCTCATCTTTAAAATAACCTTTATCTAGAGCGATATACACAGGATCAAATACCTTAATTTGAGCATAATTAATCTGATGTTCAATTTGCTTAACTTGATTTTGATCTTGAGACCTACCCATTAACACGACTATGCCTGCGATGATTAAAGCCACTAACAACAACCCTAAAATTAATTTTTTCATATTTTTTTATTGTTATAATTGTGCGTTTTTTTCTCCCATAATAAAAAAAATGCGTTTATTAATATACCAATTATTGATATTACCACAATCCCACTATACAAATCTACAATCTTAAAGGTATAGGATGCATTTAAAATAAAAAAACCTATTCCGCGATTAGAACCTATCATTTCCGCTGCTACAATAACTAACAGAGCTGAACCTACAGACAGTCTCATTCCCATAATAGCCCAAGGTATGATCGCAGGTAAAACAATCTCCGTTATCATTTGTCTTTTTGACGCACCTAATGTTTTAGCCATTCTTAAATAATCTTCATTGATTCTCTGTACCCCAGTAATAATGCTGAAAAGTAAAGGGATCCATGAAACCCAGAAAACAATCGCTAATTTTGACATGAAACCGATACCAAATGAAAAAATGAATAAAGGATATAGGGCTAGTGGTGATATTGGACGTATCAATTCAATAAAATTTTGTAAAGCAGAATTTACTTTTAAATTTGAACCCATGATGATACCTATTGGAACAGCAACTAGTACCGAAAGAAAAAAACCAATTGTTATGACACTAAGACTAGTAGTTATATGTACCCAAAATTCTGATGTCAACAATAACTTTCCAGTATTAATTATAACTTCTGGCAAAGTTGGGATAAATACTTTATTATTCCACTCTAGCCACCCAATCATAAACCATAAAAATAAAAATACCCATACTGAAAAATTACGCCAAGCTAAACTTTTTAAATTCGATAAAATAGAGTCATTTTTCATTGATAACAAGATAGGAGTTCACGCTGAAGTTTATAAAAAAACTCTGATTTTTTATCTTTCACGCCTTTTGTATCTAGCTCAAGTAAAATTCTCGTTGGCTTACTAGCAGATAATGCTATGACTCTATCTCCAAGATATAAAGCCTCGTCTACCTGATGCGTAACAAAAACTGTAGTTAAACCTCTTTTTTTATGAATTTTTAATATTATATCCTGCAGCTTATTTCTAACAAAAAAATCTAGCGAAGAAAACGGTTCATCCATTAGCATGAATTCGGCTTTAAACGCTACGGATCTAGCAAAAGATATAAGCTGTGATAGTCCACCCGATAACTGGTTAGGGTAAAAATTAGAATAACCAATTAAATCCATTTCTCCTAATAGTTTAAGTGCTTCTTTATGGCGCGACTCCTTGTTCATGCCTTGTAGTTTTAAACCGAAAGCTATATTATCAATTACTTTTAACCATGGCAGTAAGGAATTTCTCTGGCTAACATAACCTATTTTTTTAATCCCGTGCAATCCCTCTATAGAACCGCTTCCATAAGACTCTGTACCTGTCATGAGATTGATTAGGGTGGATTTTCCACATCCAGACGGCCCAAATATTATAACCAATTCATTTTGAGCAATCTCCAAATTGAAATTATCAAATACCATAACACTCTGATTAGCATCAACAAAAGTCTTTGACAAATTTTTAATTTTAATCATTATTAAAAGCTAATTGTAGGCCGTGGGGGATTTGAACCTCCAACTCCCTAATAAAGAATTAGGAACTTTTCTTTTAAGCTAACGGCCTATGATAAATGCTGCTAGCGTAATATAACATTATAGATAAAATGAGTCAACGCTCCGCATCAATCTTTATTAATATTTTTAATAAATTTTATAAGAAGATTTGTATTATTTTTTTTATAATCCCCAAAATATTTTTTCATGTTTATTAATTTATTATTTTTTTAAATCACAATATTTATAAGTTTATTTGATATTACTATTTTCTTTTCTTTTCTTTTCTTCAGTCTATACAACCGTCTCTACTTCATATGTTTTTCTCTCATAGGCGGTTTTTTTGTTGACCACGCAACAGTTCATAAAGTCAAAAGTCTATAAAGTCTATAAAGTCAAAGATATTTGGAATCCTGACGAAAGTCAGGAAGAAATATCGCAAACTTTTTGAAGTTCGTTAATCCCTCGAAGCTTCATCCGACTTTCGTCGGAACTCCTATCCGCAAAAGACTTTATAACTTTCAACTGTTTTTATGATCCTCAAAAAACCCGCCTTGAAAGAAATATTTAAAAGAACAAGCCTTTTTATAATGGGCATATAGCCCATCTCCCTCCTCTTCTCTATTTTTATTGTATATCATTACAACCGCATCAAATCATCTAAAATGACACCATAAGCCTATTGATACATCATCTAAAATGACACCGAAATTTATGGTATAATATAGGGTTAATTTTTAACCCAAATTACCATGAATATAGAAGCTAGAAAGC
>Ga0180732_1000905_pt1 | contig 21032 bp, 20 predicted proteins | sample KR11_01MetaG_FD_148674 | JGI IMG/M metagenome (GOLD analysis project Ga0180732, IMG submission 148674) | Groundwater microbial communities from the Olkiluoto Island deep subsurface site, Finland - KR11_0.1 MetaG | ecosystem: Environmental > Aquatic > Deep subsurface > Groundwater | place... | reverse complement strand
TGATGCACTTCGTGAAAACAAAGATGCAAAAATTTTCCTAACGCCTGGCGGTTCGACTCCAAACATTTGGGTTGATATGAAAGATCCAAAACAAAGAACTACGACAGTTTCTCAGTAAGTAAAAAGATGCAAAACACAATAAACAGAGTAGACTGGCAGAAAATAGACCTTTTGCCGGTTATTGTTCAAGACGTCACGAATAATGAAGTGCTCATGATGGCTTATATGGACCAAGAAGCTCTTGAACTTTCTCTTTCCACAAAAATTGCGCACTACTATTCCAGAAGCAAAAAACGCATTTGGAAAAAAGGTGAGAGCAGTGGACATATCCAAACAATTCACTCTTTTAATATTGACTGTGACAATGATACACTCCTCATTAAAGTAACGCAAGAAGGGGTCGCGTGTCACACAGGCAGAAAATCCTGCTTCTTTACGGAGCTTGAATCTGGTACGGCGACCTCTGAAGTAGAAGTAAATTCTGAGGCAATGTATGGCGTAATAGACACACTTTACCACACCATTCAAGAGCGTAAAAATGCAGATCCTGAATCTTCATGGACAGCGAAACTTATGTCTAAGGGTGACAACACTATTTTAAAAAAAGTTGTAGAAGAAGCAGGTGAGTTCAGCTTTGCTTACAAAGACAATGACGAAGCTGAGATGGTCTATGAGGCAGCTGATTTAACATACCATGTCCTTGTAGCATTGGCAGTCAAAAACATCTCTCCAGACAGAATAAAGCAAGAGTTGGCCCGCAGATTTAACATGAGCGGGATAGCTGAAAAAAACGCTAGAAAAGATTAATGAAAGAAACAATAAATTTATTTATAGATAACCTTATTGTTTACGATTATATTCTTTTTGGCAGTGTGGTTATTCTTTTTTTACTATTTATTATTTTAGCAATAATCCTAAGGAAGAAGCTTGGCTTGGCCCTTTTTCTCATATTATTATCCTTTTCCAGTTTAATTCTTGGCCCGACTTTAGGGTATAAATATTTGCATGAGTATCTATATAAACATTCTTTAGTATTACAGAGCCAACAAAAATTAAATTTTACAGAGGCGGTCGTTGTAAAAGGAACACTAACAAACAACTCTACATTTAATTTTAAGAGTTGTACTATTACCGCGAGCGCATATAAAGTAAGTGCAAATAAATATAAAAACTATATATATCCCTTCAAGCCATTTAAAAATATGTCGATAGTAGAAGAACAAATTTCCATAGGCGCCCAGAGAGAGTTTAAAATAATTATTGAACCATTCACCTATTCTGGAGACTATAATATTTCACTAAAAGCGGATTGTAACTCATGACGACACTATTTAATTATTGGCACTATTTCACACTGATTATTATATTTATCTTATATATTGGCGGTTTGATTGCTGCGTTTAGGCAAGAAAAAAAGAAGCTTATTTTCCCAATGGCCTTTTCTGTTACTCTTGTATTCTCTTTACTGGCTATTTTTTCTGTAGTAGTTGTAGATAAGTACACAAAGGTTGTCAAACTCTATAAATTAGAAAACAAAAGATTGCTTAGTACAGAACAGATTATATACACCGGTGTGGTGAAAAATGAAGGGAAGTACACTATTGGCGAAGTAATATTTGAGATAAAACTTGTAAACAAGGGGCATGTTACAGGAAACGTAAAAGCGGGTTCATTTTTTGCTCCGAGTGGATTTGCAGAGTTTTTTGGCGGTGGTGCAAATGTTTTATATAAACCGCAAACAATTATAAAAGAGTTTGTAGTTGCAACTAACCTGAAGCCTGGAGAAGCAGAGCAGTTTAGAGTCTATTTTGACTTTCCGCCTTACTTTAGAAACGTTGCAGATTTTTCAACCGTGAGAGGACATTAAGTCTAGTACTTAAGTCCTAACGGCTTGAGGGCTTTATTGATGTTTTTTATCTGTATATTTTTATCTTTACACCATGCCGGCGCCAATAAAGAGTCGTTGTTTATTCCCGCAGTAATTCTTTGAACCGACATCTTTTGGGGTTTCATTTGCAATGCTTTTAAGAGTACCGTGAGATACTCTTCTTCACTTATGGGAGTAAACTCCCCTCGAGTAAATTCATTGGCCAAAGCCGTTCTTTTTACAACATAAAGCGGATGGTACTTGACAGAGTCTATTCCCCATTCATACGCCTGTTTCGCGGTTTCGAGCATCATCGCTTCATCTTCACCCGGAAGTCCAAAAATAAGGTGTCCGCATACATTTAAACCAGCTTTTTTAGATTTAAGTATCCACTCTTTAACATTGGCACTGTCATGGCCGCGATTTATTTTTTCCAGAGTTTCATCAAAGACAGACTGAATGCCAAACTCTATCCATATCTCTGTTTTTTTAGCGAGCTCAGCTAAATACTCAAGTGTTTCATTTGTAATGCTGTCAGACCTTGTTCCTATGCTTAAGCCCACAACATTAGGAAATGAGAGAGCTTTTTCATAAAGAGCTTTGAGTGTTTCAAACGGAGCATAGGTATTTGTGAAAGATTGAAAATAGACGATAAACTTTTGTGCACCGTATTCACTCATCTGGAGTTTGCTGATGGCATTAAACTGAATAGAAAGTTGCTCAAGCTGTTTATCAAGATAGGGATTTGTTTTGGAATCTAGATTGAGGTGAAAACCTTTGAGTTCTTGAACCTCATTTGTGCTTGCGCTAAAAGAGTCATTTTCACAAAAAGTGCATCCACCCTTTGCCACGGTTCCGTCAATATTAGGACAAGTAAAACCCGATATATTGATACCTACCTTATAGACTTTAGTACCGAATTTCTCTTTTAGGTAGTTACCATAAGTATAAATTTGTTGCAAAAAATCTCTATACTATGTATTTGCCGGTAAAACAAGCTGTACAATAGTTGTCTTCTGTTGCGTTTACGCTTCTAAGAAGTGCTGCTTCGTCAAGATATGCTAAAGAATCCGCTTCAATATATTCACAGATTTGCTCTAGAGTCATGTTTGCAGCTATAAGTTTGTCTTTGTCCGGTGTATCTACTCCATAAAAACAAGGGTCTGTTGTAGGCGGAGAAGATACTCTCATGTGAACTTCTTTTGCCCCGGCTTCTTTAAGCATTCTTACTATACGTTTTGAAGTCGTTCCGCGAACAATGGAATCATCTATAACCACAACTCTTTTCCCGGCGATAACATTTGGCATTGGAGAGAGTTTCATTTTAACTTTTAAATCTCTCATCTCTTGGGTAGGCTCAATAAAAGTACGGCCGATATAGTGATTTCGCATAATACCCATCTCATAAGGTATGCCACTCTCTTGAGCATATCCGATAGCAGCAGGAACACCGCCATCTGGAACAGGTATGACAACATCAGCTTCTACGGGTTGTACTCTTGCCAGCTCCTTACCCATATTTTTTCGCATTTGATAGACGGATTGACCAAAAACCATAGAGTCTGGACGAGCAAAATAAACATATTCAAAAATACAGTGTTTTGGAGTCGGTTCAAAAACTTGAATAGATTCAGGCTCTTGACCTTCAGAAAAAACTAAAAGCTCACCGGCTCTCACATCGCGGATAAACTCTGCACCTACAAGGTCAAATGCACAAGTTTCACTTGCTACAATGTAGCCGCCGTTTGGAAGTCTTCCAAGGCTTAAAGGTCTAAAACCATGACGGTCACGCATAGCAAACATTTTTGTTCTGCTTAAAAATACTAAAGAAAAAGCACCTTCAATTCTATGAACGGCATCGATTATTCTGTCAATAAGCTTCTCTTTTTCACTTTTTGCAATAAGGTGAATAAGATTTTCAGTGTCCATGAAAGTTTGAAAAATCGCACCTTTTGCTATGAGAGCTTGGCGTACTTCGTCTGCGTTTGTAAGGTTTCCGTTATGAACAATTGCCATTTCTCCCAGGTCATAGCGGGCAAATACCGGCTGCGCATCAAGGATAGAATCATCGCCCGCAGTTGAATAACGGGTATGTCCAACTGCACTTGAGCCGCTAAGTGTTGCAAGTTTTCTTTCGTTGAAAACACGCATAACAAGACCACGATTTTTGATAGTGTGAAGTTTTTTACCATCTGAAGAACTTATTCCAGCTGCTTCTTGACCGCGGTGTTGGAGAGAGTGGAGAGAGAAATAAGCTAACTTTGAAGCTTCCTGATGGCCATAAATACCTACGACTGCGCACTTTTCGTTCATATCTTCTAGCAAAATAGATTCCTTGTATATTATTGGCGCAATTATACTCAAAATACCTATAAATAAAATGAAAGCAAATGGAATTAGTTTGGAAGATTTAGTTTTAAAAAGAGATTGTTTTTATAAAAGCAACTTAATGTTGTAAATAGTTAATTAAGTAAATATTTTGTTATAAAATGTATAATGTTTATTCGAAAAAAAAAATTTCGTTTAATTTTATGAAACTCTAAAGGAGTATATGTAATGAAGAAGTTGATTTTAACTTTAGGCGTGTCATTGTCTTTTATTTTTTTTACTGGCTGTGGTTCTGATTCTGCTACTACAGATGTAACAAATTCTACAATGAGCGGTACTGTAGCCACTGGAGCCGGAGCAGCAGCAACGCTTACATTCGTTGGTAATAATGGTAGGGTAGTTGAGGGCCATTCTCTCTCATCAGGAAGATACACGGTTAGTACAGGGGGATTAACTCAGCCAATAATGTTAAGAGCTGTACTTGATAGAGATGGAACAACGCTTTATTCCTTTTCAACATCAAGAACTGGAACTACAAATGTGACTCCATTGACAAGCTACATGGTGAATCAAGCTGCGGAAACTTTAAATTTACTAGGTGGGGCAGCGCAATTGTTAAGAAGGTTTCAAAATAGTACTGTTCCAGCAAATGTGAATACAGAAATTGCGGCTGTATCGCAACAATTATCAGTAGCGCTAGCAGCGAGAATGACAGAAAATAATGTAAGTGATTTTAACCATTTTACATCTACTTTTAATGCTGATCATACTGGATATGATGCTCTGTTAGATGGACTTGACATAGAATTAAATGAAGATGATGTGATTATTCGTGTAGATGAAAACACTAGTTTGGATACTATAAATTATGATATCAATGTCTCAAATATTGATTTTACGGGCAGGGTGTATAATGTGCAGGATGACAGTGATATTGTCGGTGCTCAAATAACTCTCACTGATAGTACAGAACGTAATATTAGTACAATGACAGATGTTAACGGCACATTTACTGCACAAGTACAAACAATGCGCGTATATGATGTGACTGTTGAAGCAGATGGCTATGTGAGTCAGTACATTCCAAATGTTTCAGCATTTATGCTTACTACAACAAGTATCGGTTCTATCCCTATGCTCCCTAATTCTGAGTTAAATACTACTACGAGATTAAGCGGATCGGTTTTTGATGGAAGAACAACAGATACTGGTGTCGCAGATTCAACTTTAGTTTTCAGAGCAGGTTATAATGAACGTTTAAGCACCCCTACAGCTACAGTTACAACAGATGCTGATGGAGCATATTCTGTAGAATTACCTGTGAGTGTATATACTGTTCAAATTACTAACAATGCTTATTATACAAGATATGTAACATTAGAAGTGTATGGAACAGAACCGACAGAAAATCTTCCGATATATGTTAATACATCAGAATCCGACCTTTTAAATGATGCATTCGCTGTAATAACTTTGGATTGGAGTGCAGATCCAAGGGACTTAGATTCACATTTAACCGGTCCGGATACGAATGGTTCACGTTTTCATCTCGCATATTACAAAAGAACAATAGGTGAATATACGGGAGATACACAAACAACATGTTCCGATGGAATAATAGCAACACTTGACCGTGACGATGTAGATGGTTATGGGCCAGAAACAACTACCTTGTGTAGTGTAGAACCAGATGGAATCTACAAATATTATATTCATCATTATGCTGGAAATGGCACTATGAGTGAAGGAAACGCAGTTGTGAATGTCAGAACGGCTAATGGAACTTCCCGTACCTACACGGCTCCAACGGCAGACAGTGTAGGATATCATGATATCTGGCATGTATTTAATATTGATTCTTATGGCAATGTGTACCCAGTAAATCAAATGATTGGTAATGACACTGATACGAGCACACTATTTGCAGCATCAGCAAGAGTTACCGACTCTAGCTTTGACCCAGATATAGGTTTATTTGATAATCTTCCGACAAAATAACTAACAGTTAATCAAGGTTTTAAAAGACCTTGATTAATACTTTTCGTCTTTAAAATCCACAAATATTTTCTTTATTATCGCCATAACTTTTATGAGCACTGTTTTTAGATTTTGGAACCAAAATTGCTAAGGAACAAACAAGAAAGTAATGAAAAGGTAGGACTATGGAAATTGTACTTCGCAATAATCTTATTCTTATCACTACGGGATTTGATACTCTCAACAGCTCTTGGATGCGAGAGTTTTTAAATCATCACTCCCGTGGTATGCTCTTTTTACCGAAGTCTGTTTTGGTTTTTAGAAATGAGAATTTAAAAGAAATTAGAGAAGAGTTTCTCCATCAACTGAGTAAATATCATGCTTCAATGCATGATTTTTCTCATGAATTTTTTCTTCGCTCAATGCTTAAGTACGGTTCACAGCCTATAAAAATAGAACTGAGCAAACTTGAAGATACCGAGAATGTGAAAGTAAATCTTTACGCTTACGATAAAAATACTGTTTTAATTACGCTTAATCAGCCAAATACCTGGGTAATCAGTTACTTGCGCTCCCAGTTGGATGTTTATGTGGAAAGAGGGACTGACAACTCTCTTGTAGTTGACGTCTCTGACTACAAAGCAAAGGCAAGACTTGAGCGCGCACTCAATAAACGCCATATTCTACATTATAACATTGGCTATAGCTTCGATAACCATTTTATGAGTAAACTCTACTCTGATTTTGCAAGTTTCAGCTTTGGTGATTTATGTAAAGAAGAGGAAGAGGACGAAAATAAATTTTTCTATACTGTCTTAGAATGCCCAATTGGCGCGAGTCAAGATGCACTGAAAAAAAGCTATAAAAAACTTACAAAAGTTTACCACCCTGACAAAGTTTTTCACGAGTGCCCACATCTCTTACAGCATTACACGCAAAAATTTCAACTCCTTCAAGAAGCCTACACAGCATTGCGTGTGGTTAGTTAGAAGATTATCTAGCTAATAAGATTTTCTATAAGATTCTCTCTTGAGCTGTTTTTCACAAGTGCCTGAAAATCTTCGGAACTGTAAAGTGCCAGTTCTTTGCCTTGCATGCCTGTGAGCTCTTTTGAAAAGCCGCGTTTTGAAAAAAAGGCTATTTGGTAGGGATGCAAATCTAATTTCTGGCATTTTTCAGTGAGTTTATGGAACTCTTTTTTATTGACTTTATGATTTGTCCATTTACATTCACCGACAAAAACTCTCTCATCTTCCGTGACTGTTAAAATATCTATTTCCACTTTTGCATCCCAGTAGCTTCCGGAGCTTATTATCTGAGAATCTCGTATGTGGTAGTTCAGCAATACTTCCGAGAGCTCTTCAAAGACCAGACTTGTGTAGCTGTTTTGTCTCTCCCGAAATCTTTGGAGTGCATTTTCATAATTCTTTTCTTTAATCTCTTCTATGTGCGGCGCGATAAAATAAAACCAAAATCGGACAAATGGCTGAGAGAAAAGAACCTTATGCGAAATTCTATGTTTGGCAATTTCGCGTTTAAGTTTGCCGTGAGGCTTGAGACTTCTTGCCGGTTCTTCTCTTGAGTATTCTATGCTGATAAGACCTTTTTCCTGCAAATAGTTGAGAGCTGCTCCGCCATTGCTATTGTTAAGACCGGCGCGATTAAACGCAGAAAAGATTTTTCTGTCTCCTACAGCTAATGCACGCAGCAATCTTTTGTGGTTTTTATTGTTAAAAGTGAGTTGGGTCATTTTTTCGTTGAGGGTATCAAAGTTTTCAAATACAATCTCTTGGATAAGCTGTTCAAGAGGTTTAGATGTGTCTATATCCCAACCAAGCCCTCCAAAAACTGAAAAATATTCAATTTGGAGTTCCATATCATCCGGATAATTTCTAAAATAAAAAGATCGAAACTGATCTATGAGTTTGTTATGTGTCATGAGAGTTATTTTAGCATAAATAGTGGGAGTAAAATCAAAAAAGCAAGCTTTGCTCGTTTGAGTGGCTGATTTTAAATAGAAGCAATATCTTTATAGTTCACTGCCCCATTTTAAAGCATCAATTCCATATTTTTCTCGCATCTTCTGCGTTTGGTCGCTGAGTGCTTTCATTTTTTGTTCTTCTTCAAAGCCAAGAAGAGAGAGCTCTTTTCTGCTGTCTCTGGTAAAGCTAGAACAGTTAATGCTGATTCTAATGACGTGAAGTCTTTTATATATGTCGGCATCATGAAAGAGATTCAGGCATAAAGAGTCAAACTTTTTTTCTGTAAAAACTTCGCAAAGGCTTATGTTTTTATGCGATTTCTTACTCATCTCATAGGCAATACTCAGATGAAATACCGTAGGGATAACTTCAAGTTTATGGATGGCGAAATTGAGATGACGGGCTAGAACATGAATTCTGCGTCTCAGTTCTACTCTGTCATAAAGCGGATCAAAAGTCCGCGAAATACCTATAGATTTTCTTATGTGACTTGTTTGAATATTCCCATCTGACAAGCCGCTTACTCGTTTGTAAAGTTCTTTCGCATAAGGTCCAAAAGATTCTATAGTTCCTCTTCTGGCACGTAAATCCCCAAGAGTATGAATCTGAGCAGATTTGAGTTTGGCGCTCATACTGCGGCCAATACCCGCAAAGGCATCTACAGGAATAGGATTGACAAATTTGTCGAAGTCATGAGCAGTAATAGTTTTGCAGCCAAAAGGTTTGGCGTAGGTTGTTGCAAGCTTTGCAATAAAGCGTGTTTTTGCAGCACCTATGGAAACAGGAAGTTTGATGTGGCGTTTTATCTCATGGCGAAGATTGTCTATAAATTCGGGTACATCTTCATCGCTAACCCAGCCTTCCAAATCTCCATAAAATTCATCAATACTTGCCTGTTCAATGAGTGGAATTTTGGTTTGTAAAAACTCGTGAAGCTCATGCGAGAGTTTTTGGTACAGTGTCATATTGGGAGCTTTTATAATGAGCTGCGGGCAAAGACCAAGCGCTTCTTGTATGCTCATAGCGGTTTTAATCCCATAGGCTCTGGCCTCATAACTTGAAGTTGTAAGTATTCCGCGAATTCGTCCATCAGGATCTTTAAAGCCATCTAAGCTCTCACGGCCCGGCCCACCTTCTCTTACTCCGTAATTCACCTCGTCTTTTTCTTCATAGGTTTTGTAAAAAGTCGGTACAAAAGAACCTGCGTTTTGTAAGTTGACACTCTGATTTTTCGCTTCTTTGTTGAAAATCTTTGTGTCACTTCTACCGCCGATGGCTACGGGCTTATTTTCTAAGTCAGGATTGAGTATCCTTGCGGCGCTGACAAAAAAGCAGTCTATATCTATGTGTATTTTCATGAGGCCATTGTATATTAATCTAAAAATAAAAATCAAATATGTGGCAAATTGAAAAATAGTGCGTAAAAAAAGTTACAAAATTACATTTATACAATTATTTTGTGATGAAAATGTAATTTTATTTTGAATTGTTACGCAAACAATATAATATGTACTTATAAATAATTGTTTTGGAGTGCACGAGTGAAAAGTATAAAAAGAAGTCTATTTACATTGGCAAGTGGCGTTTTGTTGGCAAGTTCTGTCTATGGAGCGGATAAGTTTCAGGCGTTTCCGGTTTTTAATGATCCAAATTTCAAACCAAATATAGAAGTGGCATTGATTGGTGGCTATGTAGGTTTTGCTAACAGCGATCTTGATAGTGGAAGTATGTACGGCGTTGAGGTTTCCCTTGATTGTCCGGTTTTTACACTTCCGGGGGATAATCTTATTAGACAACAGCTGAGTATAAATAAGTATAGTAAAAACTCGGTAGATGTTACTACGATAGAGATGAATCCATACTATTTTACGCATCTTTCTAAAGATTTAGTATTTGGTTTTGGTCCTGGTATAGGTGCTGCACTTGTGGATGCACCAGGTCAAGAGACTTGGCTTTTTACTTACCAAGCAGGAGCAGGACTCAAATACTACATCAATAAAGATGTTTTAGTTGGAGTAGATGTCAGATGGCAGGGAAGTGTAGAGAAAGACTACACAGACTCTGGGAAAAAAGACAATCTGAACAATACAAGAACATTGGCAAAAGTAGGGTATCGCTTTTAAGCGGTGCCTGCCAAAGCGGCTTCAAAAAATTAAAATTTTTCACTAAAATTTCATCATTTGTAAAATCCAAAAATTACCTGCTACAATTTCACCCATGAAAACCATACTTTTAATATTTGTACTTTTTTTTACAGCGTGTAGTACCAAAAACTATGAATTTACCCAAACAAAAATTGTCATCATCAAATCTCCAAAATTAAAATTTGCCGATGTCGGCTACCTGCGCAACAGCCAAAAAAGCATAGAGTTGGAAATATTTGTAGCCGGAACGGCTGTGGAGAAGATAGCCATAAACCATGTCATATGCGTTAGTGATGGCTGTATGAGTAAACGCAGCTTCAATGAAGAGTACCTGCACGCTTCTTACCCTGAAGAAATTCTGCAAAATGTTCTTTTGGGAAAAGCTATTTATGAGGGACAAAACAAGGTGAAAACAGAAGACGGTTTTGAGCAAAACATCCAAAACGCAGATGTGGACATCAGCTACAAAGTAACGTCAAACGCAATCTTTTTTAAAGACAGTAAAAACGCAATATTATTAAAACTAAAGGATACAAATGAGTAGTAAAACAAGTCGTAAATTTGTCGGAGCACATGTCAGTGCAAGCGGTGGCGTTTTTAATGCACCCATAAACGCAACAGCGATAGGTGCTAAAGCATTTGCGCTCTTTACTAAAAACCAAAGACAGTGGGTTGCTAAAGAACTCGACACTGAGACAATTGACAAATTTAAAAGCGAGCTTGAAAAAAGCGGAATCTTGTCTAAGCACATTTTGCCTCATGATTCTTACCTTATTAATTTAGGACATCCGGATGTCCAACAGCTTGAGAAGTCTCGTGCTGCGTTTATAGACGAGTTGGAGCGATGCGCACTTTTGGGACTTGACAGGCTCAATTTTCACCCAGGAAGCCATTTGGCAAAAATTACAAAAAAAGAGAAAGAGAACCCGGAAATTATCAAGCCTATTGAAGATATTTGTCTTGATGTGATTGCGGAGTCTATCAACATCGCTCTGGATAAAACGCAGGGTGTCAAAGCGGTGATAGAAAACACGGCCGGACAGGGAAGCAACCTCGGCTGGCGCTTCGAGCATTTGGCGCACATTATCGACAAAGTAGAAGATAAATCCCGAATAGGCATTTGTATAGACACTTGCCATATGTTTACAGCAGGCTATGACATACGAACCCGTGAAGCGTATGACACAACTTGGGCAGAGTTTGAGCGTGTTGTGGGCTTCAAATACCTCATGGGCATGCACATCAACGACTCAAAACCGGAGCTTGGAAGCCATGTGGACAGACACGATTCTTTAGGCAAAGGCAAAATTGGACTCGATGCGTTTCGCTTCATTATGAACGATGCGCGAATGGATGATATTCCGCTGATTTTAGAGACCATAGATGAGACTATTTGGAAAGATGAGATAGAGCTTTTATATTCGTTTGTAGATTAATGGTACGGTTAAGTTTATATTGTGTAATATAGTTAACTAAATTTTTAAAGGGAAAAATAATAATGAAAAAAATTGCTTTAATGTCACTTGTGGCAAGCTCCGTTTTGTTAGCCGGCGGATATAAAATACCTGAAACTTCTCTAAACTCTGTGGCACTGAGTGCTGCAAACATAGCACACAATAAAAGTGCAGACGCGGCTTACTATAACCCTGCAAACATGGTTTTTATGGCAGATGAAAATGCTATGGAAGCGGATTTGATGTATATCAAACTTGATGCGACGAATTATCAGGGAACAGTAAGTGGAACCGGACCTTACGATATAGATGCTGAGACAGAAAATTTCTTGGTTCCTGCAATTCATTATGTCTCTGGCAAAGTGAACGGCGGAGCGCGTTTTGGTCTAAGTGTAGTTTCTCCGGGCGGTTTGTCAAAGCGTTGGGAAGAACAGCCGGCAAAAACTTCAGCAGAAGAATTTACGCTTCAAACTGTTGAAGTAAACCCGACAGTTGCCCTTCCGATAGGTGATAAAATAGGTGTAGCTGTCGGTTTGCGAATTGTGCATTCTAAAGGTGTTGTAAAGAGTGATGGAATTGCCCCTATTGATGGTTTGGGATATTCTTCTTTAGCGCGTGATATGGAAGGTGACTCAATAGATTTTGGATACAACATAGCTTTAGCGTATAAGCCAACATCAGAATTAGGTTTAACTTACCGCTCAAAAGTAGATTTGACTGTTGAAGGCAATGCAAAACTTGATTTGACTACAAATCTTACTACGACTCCTAGTGTAAGACCATCTTATGACGGAAGTGCAACGGTATCTGTACCGCTTCCGGCAACTTTAAGCTTAGCCGCAGCCTATACATTTCCGACAAAAACGATAGTAGAATTTGTTTATGAGAGAAGCTACTGGTCAGCATATCAAGAGTTAGATTTTGATTATCAGGGAAGTATCGACCCTTACGTAAATGCGGTTTTTGGTACATCAATAAATAAAGACTGGAAAGATACAAATGCTTTTCGTTTAGGTATTACTCAAGAACTCGATGCTTTAACATTAATGGCAGGTGTAGTATATGGGGAGAGCCCTATTCCGGATGAAACGCTAAGCTTTGAACTTCCGGATTCTGATTCGACATCGGTTTCAATCGGTGGGCGTTATGCGATTAATGAAAAAGTGGATGTTGGTTTAGCGATACTTTATTCCATGAGAGAAAGTAGAAGTATTAGTGCCGCAGACAATGAAAATGATTTAGACGGCGAGTTTACAAACTCAAATGTCCTCCTTGTTTCTGCAGGGGTAGGATATAAATTTTAAGGATAGATTTGAAAATATTAATAGATTTTTTACAGGCAAAAAATATTGAAGAGAGTGAGATATTTGTACATCTCAAATGTAGTCCGGCTGAAGCGTTAATGCTTCAGTACCTTGCCAAACAATACATGGAAGGGCAGGATGACGTGCTTGTTCTTGACCTTTTACAAGATCTGTATAAAAAAGAGAAGTATGAATATTTGGCACATCTGGGTGAACTGAAAAATCTTCTGGAACTCGGTTGGCTGCACCAGCAAAGTTTTACTCCTATGAAGATGTCAGAAGTGACGCCGCTTGAACTTCTCAACACTGCAGTAGGGCTTGCTCCTTCATTTTTAAAACTCTTACAAGATGGCACACTTGAACTAGATTTGCCGGACATCAAACCTTATGCAGATCATTTGGAATATTTGCAAGATCAGTTTTTTAGAATAGAGTTGTACCAAAAAATGAGCATTATTCGTCAAAGTGTGCATGAACATTCACTCGGTATTGACAGAGTTCAAAACAAACTCAAGCTTTTAGAAAAACGCATTGCAGAGAGAGTGGCTCAAACAACGGAACCGCTGATTTTAGATAAATTTTTTAAACAAAAAAAGATGCAAGTCAAAGAGCAGGTCATATTTATCGCTTTGTTACGGGAAGAATATAGTGCGACTGATACTTCTTTGAGAGAGATGAATGCATTAATTGACCTTATTTCTCTTGATGAGTATGACAGAATTAAAAACCGTTCACTTTTGGAAGAAGGCTCTAATCTTGTAAGTGGCGGGATTATAGACTATGAAGAGATGTTGAATCCTTTTGGAGGGATTTCCCGTTCTTTTTATATTGTAGATGAGGTACTTCAGAGTATTATTCATCCGCAAAAAAACAAAAAAGTACGCCGTTTGAAGCTGAATGCTCTTATAGATGAGCAGGATATTTTTGAACTTGTGGAACCTACAACGCAACTCAGTGATGTAGTGCTCAACAAAAAAACGCAACAGACACTTGAAAACTTGATGCGTCAGGTAGACAAAGAAGTAATAGGGCGTTTGGTCGATTGGGGTATCAAAGATAAAAAAAGCGGAATTGATGCACGGATTATTTTTTATGGAGCGGCTGGAACAGGGAAAACAATGACAGCGTACTCTCTTGCAAAATCTCTAAAACGCCAGGTTCTTGCCTTTGACTGTTCAAAAATTCTTTCTATGTATGTGGGTGAGAGCGAAAAAAATGTGCGCAAGATTTTTGATACTTTTTATGATTTATGTGAAAAAACAAAATCTGAGCCTATTTTACTTTTAAATGAGGCAGACCAGTTTTTGAGTTCACGCTCTAGCGGCATCAGTTCAAGTGCCGACCAAATGCATAATCAAATGCAAAATATCTTTTTAGAACAGATTGAAAAGTTCAGAGGTATGCTTATTGCAACGACAAATCTGCTTGAAAATATAGACAAAGCTTTTTCAAGACGCTTTAACTACAAGATAGAGTTTAAAAAACCTGATGAAACGCAGCGCCAAGAGCTTTGGAGTAAGATGTTACCAAAAGAGGCACCTTATGAAGAAGATTTTGATGTGAAAGAACTTGCCACTTATGGGCTTACCGGTGGACAGATTCACCTTATTATCAAAAATACTGCCTATAAAGTAGCAGTTAGAGAAACGCCTGTCTTCAGTGTAAAAGATTTTCTTGAAGAGATTCACAGAGAGAAAGATGCAAGTTTTGACAGTGAAAAATCTATGGGATTTTTAAACAAATAATTTTCTTTAAAAGCTGACATTTAGACTGCCGCGACTTCTTTGAAGTCTCGCAGTGACGTGAGTTTGTCATTGCGAGCGAAGCGCGGCAATCTTATTTTTAGTGCTACCCTTCAATTATTATAAAATCTAATTCTCGTAACAAGTTCGTAACCTATTTCATCCATAATACCGCTATTAAATTTTTCTTTAAAAGGAAACTAAAACAGTGGCTATTTCAGTTGAAAAATATCTCACCCACAACTATCCATCGCTAGAAAAATATCCGACTTTAGTGAAAAAATCCCTTCTCTCTTTGTTTAAAAAAATCTCTCATGAAGAAGAGATTAATATGTTTTTAAAAGCACATACGCATGAAGATACCTATGGTTTTATAGAGTCTATCTTGGAATATTTCAACATTGACGTAGCAATTAATCAAAATGAACTATCAAGAATTCCCTCTTATGGAAGAGTCGTAATCATTGCGAACCATCCTCTTGGGGCCCTTGACGCACTGGCACTTATGCATATTCTTAAAAATGTAAGAAAAGATATTAAAATAGTTGCATCAAATTTTTTAAGCGTTTTTGAAAATCTCAACGAAGTGCTCATTCCAATTGATAATGTCAAGGGAAAAATGTCTAAAAATTCGGTAGAGTCCATTTATGATGCACTGAAAAAAGAGCAGGCTGTCATAATCTTTCCCTCAGGAGAAGTGAGTCGTGCACGTCCAAACGGTATAAAAGATACAAAATGGAGAAGCGGCTTTTTAAAAGTGGCACAAAAAACAAAATCACCGATTCTGCCTATCTATGTAAACGCGAAGAATTCTAAGTTTTTTTACTTGATTTCTATGCTGAGTAAATCACTCGCGACCGCGACAATACCGCATGAAATGTTTAAATATCATGATAAAACAATAGGCTTTCGCATAGGAAAAAGCATACCCTATGAAAATTACAATATTCCTGCTCTTACTTTGGTAGACAAAGTGAAACTCTTTAGAAAACACTTTTATCTTGTCTCAAAAAAGCATAGGGGTATTTTTAAAACACATAATTCCATCGCCCTTGCCGAGGAGAGACAGGAGTTGAAACGTGAACTTCAAGAGGCAAAATTACTTGGAGAAACGAACGATGGCAAAAAGATTTATCTTTACTCCAATGAAGATGAAAGCGCTTTGCTTAGAGAAATAGGCAGACTTCGTGAAATTAGCTTCAGACAGGTTAAAGAAGGAAGCGGTAAGAAAAGGGATTTAGATGAGTTTGATTTCTTCTATGAGCATATTATTTTGTGGGATGAAAAAGATTTGGAGATAGTAGGCTCGTACAGGGTTTTAAAAGCGAAAGAGACTCTGGATGTAGAAGGGCTTTATACTTCTACACTTTTTGATTACCAAGAGAGTTTTAATAAATACTTTGAGAGTGGCTTGGAACTCGGTCGCAGTTTTGTACAGCCTAAATATTGGAACTCTCGGGCACTTGATTATTTATGGCAGGGAATCGGTGCGTATTTAAGAGCAAATCCGGATGTTAGATATATGTTTGGACCGGTAAGTATTTCACGTGCTTACGATGATGAATCGGTATCTCTGCTTGTCTATTTTTATATGCTCTATTTTGGGCCAAAAGTTCGAAGTGTAACACACAAAGAGAGCTACTTTATCAGTAATGAAAAAACGCAAAAATATGAACTGCTTTTTTCTAAAGTAAGTTACGAAGAAGACCTGGCTGTTTTAAAAAATGAACTTCAAGTCAGAGGTTATGCAATTCCAACACTCTATAAGCAATATAGTGATTTATGCGAAGATGGCGGTGTAGAGTTTCTGGACTTTGGAATTGATAGAGCTTTTGACAACTGTGTAGACGGATTTATTCTTGTCGATACACAAAAATTAAAGCCAAATAAACGCAAGCGATATTTAGAAATTTAGGGAATTTTTGCGAACTAAAAGTGTGAAATGTCTCATTTTTTCACACTTTTTTTCAAATGAGTTACTATTTGAAACATATTGATATCCTCGTCAAAATCTGTGTTGCGTTTCGTGACATTTTCTAATCTTATTTTTTCCCATACAAGTTTATTTAATACTCTTTTTGTTATAGTGCAAGTAACTGTTTTTTCCAACAATTTTGTAAAAAAATCTGCCTTAACGGCGGGAGTTTTTATCTGGTTGGAAAACAAAATATTAAGAGGTCACGTTTTAAGGGATGTGACTTTGAAATTTAAAGGTAGGTTATATGGAACATATTGCAACTGCAAATCCGTATTTTGGGGTCTTTGTACTGTTTGTTATAACATTCGGTGCGTTTATAGGAACAACTGTAATCGCCCGTTTAGCGAGTCGTGCATTAGCACGCAAAGATTCTGAAAAGATTAAACTTTCGGTATACGAATGTGGACCTGAAATTACAAAACAGCCGAATAGAGTATCACCACAGTTTTATCTGTTTGCACTTCTTTTCTTGTTATTTGATGTGGAAATAGTGTTTATGTTTCCATGGGCGGTTGATTTTAAACTTCTAGGCTGGTTTGGTTTTGTAGAGATGTTACTTTTCATCTTACTTCTAACGATTGGTTTCGTATATGCATGGAAAAAAGGAGCTCTTGAATGGCACAACATAAAGTAAATTATACACAAGACGGTGGTTTGCCGGTTGCACTTACAAGTATAGATAAAATCGTAAACTGGGGACGTTCAAACTCTCTTTGGGCACTTACTTACGGTCTTGCTTGTTGCGGTATTGAGATGATGGCTTCGGGTGCATCTCGTTTTGACTTTGACCGTTACGGCACAATCTTCCGTGCTTCTCCTCGTCAAGCTGACGTTATGATTGTTGCGGGAACGTTGACGAAAAAACATGCTGAGTTTATTAAAAGACTTTATGATCAGATGACGGAGCCTAGATGGGTGATTTCTATGGGTTCTTGTGCGAACACAGGCGGTATGTTTAATACATACGCAACTGTTCAGGGTTGTGACAGAATCATCCCAGTTGACTTGTATCTTCCAGGGTGTGCGCCGCGTCCTGAAACACTTCAATATGGTGTTATGTTATTACAGAAAAAAATCCGTGCCAACAAAGCCGGAAACGCACAAAAAGCTAAAAGGTTAATGTAATGAGAGCCTATACACCTAAAGACGATGTACAAGCAAAAGCTTACTATACAGACAGATTTTATGTAGCACCTCAGGTTCCAAAAAGTGACGTTGAAAGTGATGCGGTTTTTGCTGCAGACTTGGCGGCTATCAAAGCAAAATTTGAAGTAAGCGATGCTTACATTCAAGTTGGACAAATGGTTGTTTATATAAACGCAGCAGATAACTATGGGGTTTTAGAACTTTTACGTGATGAGCTGGAATATACACAACTCTCGGAGATGAGCGCTATCGACTGGCTTGCAAAAAGTAACCAATTTGAGATTTTTTACCAAATGCTGAGTATGAACAAACGTAAGCGTATCCGTATTAAATTTTTCATTACTAACGGTCAAGCGGTAAATTCAGTGGAAAAACTTTTCCGTAGTGCTGACTGGTCTGAGCGTGAAATGTACGACATGTTCGGCATCGAAGCAAACGGACATCCATTTATGAAACGTATCCTTATGCCGTACGATTGGCAAGGACATCCGTTGCTTAAAACTTACCCGCTAGAGGGTGATGAATTTGCTGCCTGGTATGAAGTAGACAAAATTTACGGAAAAGAAGCTCGTGATGTTATCGGGCCTGAAATTCGTGACACTGCAAGAGTTGACAGATATGACTCAGAGCGTTTTGCACGTTTAGGGTTTGAAGTACCAAAAGGTACGGTAATCACAGGAAATGAAGAGAGAAATGAACAGTCGTACCAAGAAGAGGGCGGCGTTTTCTTAATTAAAAAATTCGATAAAGCATCATCAAAAGTTATTGATGATCCTCAAAGATAGGGTGGCAAAAATATGGCACAAGTAAAAAATAGATTAACACCGTTTTTTGAAAACATCACGTTTGACAGAGACGACAATGAGCTTATCCTAAACTTCGGTCCTCAGCACCCTTCTGCTCACGGACAGTTGCGTTTAATGCTTCACCTCCAACAAGAACAGATTGTAAAAGCACATCCGGACATAGGCTATCTGCACCGCGGTATGGAAAAAATGGCTGAGAACATGATTTACAATGAATTCATGCCTACAACTGACCGTATGGATTATATTGCTTCATCTTCAAACAACTACGGTTTTGCTTTAGCTGTTGAGAAATTGATTGGCTTAGAAGTTCCTCGCCGTGCGAAAGTTATTCGTATGATGCTTTTGGAAATCAACCGTTTAATGTCTCACCTTTTCTGGTTGGCTACAACTGCGCTTGACATTGGGGCTATGACAGTATTCCTTTTTGCATTCCGCGAGAGAGAATATTTGATGGACATTATTGAGGGTTATTGTGGAGCAAGACTTACGCATGCGGCTATCCGTATTGGCGGCGTTCCTTTAGATATTCAAGATACTTTTATATCTCAACTCAAAACATTCCTAGATAAATTGCCTGCAAATATCAAAGATTATGAAGATTTACTTGATACAAACCGTATCTGGCTCATGAGAATGGAAGAAGTTGGAACTATTTCAAAAGAGATGGCTCTGTCATGGGGCTGCACAGGTCCAATGCTTAGAGCTTCCGGCGTTGCTTGGGACATTCGTAAAGAAGAGCCGTATGAATTGTATGACGAAGTAGAATTTAATGTTCCTTACTCAGACAAAGGCGACAACTTTGCTCGTTACCGTATCTATATGGAAGAGATGAGAGAATCTGCAAAGATTTTGTACCAAACAATAGATATGTACCAAGAGACAGTTAAAAAGAACCAAACTGAGTTAATGGCGCATGCACCGAAATACATTTCAGCACCAAAGCTCGACATCATGACACAAAACTACTCTTTGATGCAACACTTTGTGCTTGTAACACAAGGGATGAGACCACCGGTTGGTGAAGTTTACGTTGCTACTGAATCACCAAAAGGTGAACTTGGCTTCTTTATAAATTCACAAGGCGGACCATATCCTTACAGACTCAAACTACGTGCTCCGTCATTTTGGCATACAGGGATTTTAACTGACCTTTTACCGGGCCACTATATTCCGGATGTTGTTTCTATTATTGGTACAACAAATATCGTATTTGGAGAGGTAGACCGCTAATGAAAAGATATGATTTAAGACACTTAAAAGATAATTTTGAGCCAAGAATGAAAGAGCTTTTAGCTGCGCACAAAGCTGGCGAGGTTGCAATTTTTTTATTTGAAATTGGTGATTTTACACCGATTCAAAAATCAGCTGATTTGGTAAAAGAGTGCGGATATGAGTTGATGAACTCTTTAAAGTTTAACGAAGTCGACTGGACTATCGTTTGTAAAAAATAAAGGAACACAACTGTGAGTAAAGTCTATTTTTCTACTTGGAACGGGGAGTTAATCAACAATGTTGGCAAACCCGTGGAAGAGTGGGAAGAATCAGCTTATAACCTGCCGGCACAATATGATGACCACCGCGATTCCAAAGCCTTTATAGGATGGGATGGTGTTTCATTATTTAACGCCGATGTAGATGTAATCCGTTTAGCTATGGAGTACGCTGCGCAGTACCAAGAGTATTCTGAAGCATGTGGAAGATGTGCACCCGGACGTTGGGGTGGACGTATTTTATATGACCTGCTAGATAAAATAGCTCGCGGTGAGGGTAGTGTTGCAGATTTGGATCACTTAAAAGAGATTGGCAAAAGTATGCAACTTACTTCAAAATGTGAAATTGGAAAAACAGTTCCAAATCCTATCATTGATTTGATGGTTCATTTTGAAGCGGAGTTTATGGCTTGTATTAACGAGCAAAAAGCATCAAAACACTATAACGATTCAATCGGTTATATAGCAAAAATAACAGCACCATGTACAGATGCTTGTCCTGCGCATGTTGATATTCCAGCGTACATTGAGGGTGTAAGAGATTTACGTTTTGATGATTCATTAGAAGCAACGCGTCAGACTATGCCGCTTGCTCACGTATGTGGCCGCGTTTGTCCGCACCCTTGTGAAGATGCATGTAGAAGAACAAACCTTGATGAGCCGATTGCTATTATGGCACTCAAACGTCTTGGCGCTGATTGGGAAACTGACCACGGTTATGACTTTTTCCATCCTATGGAGAAAAAACCGATGACTGGCAAAAAAGTTGCCGTTGTTGGAGCTGGACCTGCAGGACTTACTACAGCATATT
>Ga0180732_1000904_pt1 | contig 21039 bp, 27 predicted proteins | sample KR11_01MetaG_FD_148674 | JGI IMG/M metagenome (GOLD analysis project Ga0180732, IMG submission 148674) | Groundwater microbial communities from the Olkiluoto Island deep subsurface site, Finland - KR11_0.1 MetaG | ecosystem: Environmental > Aquatic > Deep subsurface > Groundwater | place... | reverse complement strand
ACTCGGCGGCTGACTCGGCGGCGTCTCGATTGGCCTCTGTCGGGTCGTCTAAATACCTTTCCGCCGCCTCAATCGCTTCCCTCGGCCTCTTATCACTCGTGTCGTACTCCTCGTACATAGACAAGCACAGCCGAGCCGAGTAAATTGCCATCTTTACTGAGTGTTCCTTCGTGAATTTATGCTTCTCGATAACCCGCATCTCGCTCCAGCATTCCTTATCGTCCTCGACTATGCTATCGCCACGCACTTCGACAACCGCCAAGGTGTCGCCCTGCACATATTTCAGGGCGTCCTGTATGTGCCTCGAAGAATGAAAGCCATTCTTACAGATGTCCAGTTCTCCGTCGATTTTGTACCACTTATTCTTTCGCCATTCGTGTTTTCCGCTGGACGACATCCTGCCGTGCAAAAACTTGTACCTAATATTCTTTCCACCCTCGATTTTGGCCGAGTCGCCGTTTGTGTTATTGTTGTTGTTCAAGTTATCACCTTTTGAGAGTTCATTATCTCCCATGTTGAATAAAAGGGAGAGAGAGGGATTCAACCTCTCAGTTCCTGAATTCGTGAAAGCGTTCTCTCTGCAAAATCTTTAAAGTGATCCCAGTAGTTTATCTCTTCCAACATTCTAGAGTTTAGTATCATGTAGCAGAAGCTCGTTATAAAATCAATGTCGCCATGTGAGACATTAAGATAATCAGGCTCTAGAGTCTTCATTCTCTGCTCGATTAGATGCTTGAGTCCAGAAAGGTCGTTCATAGATAGACCAAAATTATGTTTGTCCCATGTCTTCACGTTTGGCCTGTTTGGTAATGTCTGGTTTCGTTCAATGCCATCAAAATCCATTATATCACCTTAAAATCGACATGATGAGATACTAATGTAAGCATCATATCAAGGAATTCTCTGTGTTTCTCAAGTCCATTTTTACAACATAATAGATTATGTTGGGTTATTCCTGTTAATGGTTTCATTGCTTTTATTAGCCTTTGCTCTGCTTCCATTAATTCACATTCCGCAACTAAGAGAGGACAATGTTCAGAGGTCTTAACATAGAGGCCAGCCTTTTCTCTCTCAATATTGCACTTTTCAAGATATATTTTAAAATCCTCATCACTCATTAAATAAGCATGTTTAGGATTTGTTATTATATCAGTGCCAGCATCAAACACTTTTATAGGTCTAACTTTCATCTCGTTTAAAATCTTTATCTGGTATCCTCTGACAATTGGTTTTATTATTTCAAGGACTGCCATCTTTACAAAAACCTCTTTGGTTGCTTCGGTTTGACTTTCATCCGGTCGAAAGTCCCTTAATTTTTCTATTGTTAATTCATTGTCTTGGCTCACTTCTTGATTATCTGTTTGGTCTTCTGTCAAATTATCACCAAGCAACTATATACATCATCAGTATATATACTTATCTAATACTTATACAGATAAGATTAATCTACTATATTATATTCTAATAGTAAACTGTCTAAGTGTTTGAAATCTATTTGTCTAATTATTCCCTGGCTATCTCTTTGGCTTCCCAGAAAACCCAAATTATTAAGAGCTCTCCCGATTTCTACCTCTGCCTTCTTATAATTGAAATCGTTTAAGTCTTCAAAAATACCATTATTGATTATCGTATCTTTAATATCCGAGCATCTTAAGAGTATAAAATCCCCTTTCATATTTATGTTTTCAGACAAAAACTTAAGTGCTTTTAATACCGCAATTTTCACACACTCAGTAATCTCAACCGGTGTCCGTGGTGTGCCCACCCCGCCCCTCATCAGTTTATTTATAAGCTTTATTAGTCTGCCATATCTCTTGATATAGTTTTCCATCAGATCCCAATCTATCTTATCATCGTCTGCTGTCAAAACAATTTCTAAGACTTGTTTAATATTATTGCTTTCGTGCATCCTTATCTCACTTAGACACTCTTCAATCTTATCTTTATTATCAATCATTAGTACCACATCGGTCTAACCCTATGGAATACATGTATAAATAATTCTCCCTACACAGTGTAGTATAAAAAGGATACTGAACTCACACGGCACGGAGATACTACACTTTCAACACTGGATAACTAATTTATTAACCACAAACCATATATACTTTTCTCTTTCAGTGTAGTATCAAGCGATTTCAGGAAGGGACACTATACGCAACTCTCTCTTTTAGATTCATACTGCACTTTGACCATTTTATTACATCATCACTATATACTATATAGTATATGTTGTGTAGTACTTTAGTGTAGTATCTATTCAGTACCTATTTCATACTACACAGTATATAAACTACTACACGAATTTAACAACCCTCCTTATAGTGGAGATGTATTTCACCCCTAGGATGTGTCTAAATCATAGGAATTTGGGCTGTTTATTGTTGTGTCCAGTGGTTTTTTATGTAGGTTTATTAATATATGGTGTAGTGCGATAAAAATAAGAACTACTATATAAGGATATTCCATAAAAAACCAGTGTTTCTTTATATACTTCTTCGAGTAGTCAATCTTCTCTATTTGTACCTTACGAGAATACGCTGAGGTATGATATGAGACTACAATATGCTTTAAGACGCCTTAAAATCCATGATTTTTGGCCTGTACCTTGGTTTCAAGTGGAAAATAAAAAGCCGGTTATAGTGTCTTTTCTGCTCCGAGCATTCAAAAACAGCTACCAAAAACTTGGTAGGTAAAAAAGAAAATTGGAGCAGTGTTTTAAGCTGCTCATTGTCCGCCTACAATTATGGCCTGACATTTTAGGCATTTGTTCTCAGTGAATTCAATGGGCTCCCATAGTGGATTACCACACACCGGACATGGAAAGAGATTTATTGCAGTCTTCATTTAAACCATCTCCATTAGGCATTCAAGAATAGCTTCCCTATCTGATGGATCGGAGCTGGTGGTGCATCTAGTGTACCGTGTCCCTCAAGATAGACTATCCCGCACGTGACAACTACATTTGGAAAGCCTGCTTTCCTGCATAGTGCAGTCATCATCAGCTCGTCTAGATTGTCTGTTGTGCCCCTGGCCATCAGATCATTGAGATATTCTACTGCATTCATATTCACCCTGGCATCTGTCATGTCTATATTGTTGTGTGTCTTCAAATTATCACCGCCCCTTTATCCTATTATACATATATATAAGTATGTAATACTTATCAATCTTAATCCATAGTAATGTAATACACACACGCCCACCAGTAACAATATCATATTCACCCGGGAACTTTAAAAAAATGCCGTTAAACGGTTATTGCCGTTATAGGCCAAAAAAAAACAGTCGAAAAATCTCCAGTGGAAGCCGACCCCCCTCCAGTGGAAGCGACCTCCATTTCCACTGGAACTCCCTCTGGGCCTCGAACCACCTCAGCTCTCTCTGAGGTAGTCTCTGATCCCTCTCAGGATGTCCCTCTCTGACCCCTTGGGGAGCCTCTCCTGGATGGCCTCGACGATCTCCCAGGCAGGGATGCACTCCAGACCGACCTCATGGTCTAGTCTCTCGGCCTCTCGGCAGGCAGTCTCTCGCACGCGCACACTCTCTGATGTCTTGTTTACATAGCTCAAATTTATCACCAGACCGACATGGCGATGTGTGTATATATACCTTGCGGCGGTATCATCCTACTGTATTATCAACCCACATCGTGAACATCTTCCAGATCAAGGAGGATGTTAGATAGGCAGACGGAAAAGGAGGGTCTTCATGACGCTTGTAGGAGATACAAAATGTCAAGAAGACCCAGAAGAGTAATAGGTAAAGCAGTACATGAAAGAGTCGATAGAGATTGGTACAAGGTGCGGAAATACGCAATCAGGAGACTTCGCGAACGATGGAAGCCAGCAGATGTCGCGGCGATGCTCGGAGTAAGCAGAACGTTCATTTACAAATGGTGGAAGGTCTGGCTGGAGAACAAGACCTGGGAGTCTCTGCGTAACCGGTCAACCAGACCCAAGCGCATAAGAACGAAGAAGTGGGAATACTTCCAGCTCATTGTCGATACGAGAAAAGACCACCCCGAGATGGGGCCTGAGAAGATGAAGGCATATCTTGGAGATAAGATCTGCATCAGCCACCAGTCAATTTATGAAATATTGGTGGCTGCGGAAGTGAGGGCTCCCCAACCCTAAAGGGTGGGGCATCCTCACCAGTTATCCGGTAAAGGCCAGCAATGTCGTTTGAGGAGTTTTCTTTGCGGCAGATTCTTTCTTGAGCCATGCACCAGACGGTATACGCTTTTCATGGTGGTGCTTCGATTGTGATTCCTCAATGTAATGTTTGATTGTTTCCTCATTCACTTCACTGATTGGGCGAAAACATTTGCCTTTCGACCAAAGGCGGCATCGATGGAAGCCGTCCAATTCAGGGAAAACCTTTCGCAGCTCATAGGAACTACCGCCCTTCAAATATTGCATCACTTTTGCAATTGACTGGGAAGGGCGGATATCAATGAAAAGATGAAGGTGGTTTTCCAGGATTTTCATTGCTTTAATCTGAAATCGATGCCGCTCGGCAAGCGAAAAAAATATACCGCCCAATTGCATTCTTATGTCAGCCCTTCCAAACATTTTGTATCGTTTGTAGGGCGTAAGCACCACATGATATTGGCTTTGGCCAACACCATGGCTATAGGATTGAATTTTTGTCATGTGGATCGAAACTCCTGGCGGTTCCAAAGCGCCCTGCGCCCGCAGGGCGCGCCGCCAACCCCAAATCATATTTCTAGCTGAAAAGCATTACCTAGACCGGATGCCAAAAGCCCTATAACCGCAGACCTGAAGGTCGCGGGATGGGGGCTTTACCTGTTTACTCATCATTCCAGGTCCGAAGGTGAGGCGACGCTGGCGGTCGTTCGCCAGACATCACTCGAACAGCCTCTGGCAGATGGATTTCAAGACACTGCAGGATGGAGGGCCGTATCTGTTCTCGATCATGGATGACCACAGCAGGTTCATCCTGGCATCCAAAGTTATCGAGGCTGAAACCGCAGATAATGCAATTGCCGTTCTTATGAAAGCAATTGCCATGTTCGGCAAACCCAGGCAGATACTCTCAGATCACGGCTCACAGTTCTTTGCCAACAGAGGTGGAACAAGCAGGTTCGATGAAGTATGCCAGGAACTCGGTATTCAACACATACTGGCTGGTGTGAGAAAACCGACCACAATAGGAAAGATCGAACGCTGGCATAGGACTCTGAAAGACGAATTACTCACGTTCTGCAAGGACATTTATGAGTTCAGAAGACGACTGCCAGAGTTCATCGAATGGTACAATACCCACAGACCACACTGGGGCATTGATCTGAGAACACCGCTAAGTCTCTACTACGCAGATTTTATATTATCTGAGGACTTCGCTCCTGGTGCAAGTGTTCGCGAGGTCCCTTGATAGTACAGCGGTATCATCCTACAGCGTACAGAAAAAATAAGGTGTCCAACGGTTCAAAAAAATTTGCGAGCAACCCCCACCTAGAAAATAAGAGGGCGGTTGCCATGAGTAATTCTTATGTATTTTGGGAATCGTCTTTTTTTATATTCTTTTTCGGTATCTTTATTAGGTAGTGTTGCTTTGTTGTATGTATCCGATGCAAGTGTCATTGGAAGGAGTTGCGTGAAATGTCAGAGAGACAAGAAATAGAAGAAACGCCAGTAATAAAGATAGACGAAGCGAACCGGATTTTGTTTTACATCAGGAAGAAACCGAATGGGTTCCTGTCTAACTTTGAGAGAAGCGGATTCCGGTTTGAAGGAAATTGGTATCCTACGAATGAGCACTGCTACCAGTCCCACAAAGCCAGGGATACTCTAACAAGGATGTGGATTAGGAGTGCTCCTAGTGCCTGGTTAGCCATGAAAGCAGGAAGAGCCTTGAGAATGCATGAGACTGTACCAGATTGGGACACCCAGAAATTCGTTGTTATGAAGATTGGACTCTATGCAAAGTTCTCCCAGAACGAAGCCTTGAAGAACGCCCTGCTATCTACAGGGAATGCAACCATCCACGAAGACAGTCCCACCGACATGATATGGGGCATCAAAGGAGACGACAGGCTTGGAAAGCTACTCATGGAAGTTCGAGAAGAACTGAGGCATGAGGCCGAATAATATGAGAAAGGTACTGAATCTGAGTGTTGGTTCTCAGATGAAGATAGACGGCTACTTCAAGAACTTCGAGAAGCGCAAGAGGCGAGGTCACAAGGCAGTCGGAGATGTTAAGCTCGACATCACAGCTTTTCACAACACAGCGTTCATAAGAGAGTGCGAGGGAGAATACGACACCTACAACAATTTCTGTCGTAACACCTGCTGTAAGCGTAATAGATGTCGTTCTTTGACACCAGGAGTAGACAGAGAATGATATTCCTTATCGGTATGTATTTATACCCTGACGTATTCTCTGTTGATATAAGAATAAGGAGATTAATAAGATGAAACTCGAAGATGTCAAGATAGGAATGCCTGTTCTGGTCGGGGAAGTTCCTGAGGATGGTTATAACATAACAAAGAGAACGATGATGAGGAATGTATACACTGTCCTCGTAGTTTCGACTGGCTTTCGAGGGTGGGTAGATTTGGATACTGGAGACTTAGATAACCACTTTTTCAGGTCAGAGTGGTTTGAGCCAGCGTATTCCCTTGAGGTCGGGTGCAAGGTCAGGGTTGTTGATTGTGAGTTTCCATCGTATGATGGTTTGGAAGGAATTGTTGAACTAATAGATGGCTATATAGTAATATCCACATCAGAATGCAATACATACAAATTCCTGCCTAGACATTTGATAGTCATCGAGCCAGCCCAAAAGAAAGTGAAAAAAGACAGATTCTTAATCTTTCACGACATACCAATAGCAGAGAAATTCAAGAAGGGCGACAAGGTTATCTGCGTAAATGATGTTGATTGTTTTGCCAAATTGGTAAAGGGTAGAATATACACAATTGGATTTGCAAAATACGACTATAGTATTGTAGGGGTTGAGGGCATCGATTATCATTTCAATGCGAAGAGATTCCACTTGGCCGTCAAGGAGTCGTTACCAACCCCACCATCCACACATCAAATACACCTCTCAATACCTTACCAATTTGATGATTGCACAATCACTAGATATACGGAGGAACATAATATGGAAGACAACAAAGAAATATACGAGAAATTGGCGAAGCAGATGAATGACGAGTTTGTTGCCACCGGACATGCAACAATAAGTGGCCCGACAGTATTCTTCAAGAAAGCAGGAGAAACGATTGTCGAAAGCAGGACATTGGTGGTTCCCATCACCAAAGAAGACAGGATGACTCTCTTGAAGGCGAAGCGGATCACAGATGCTCTCGGAGAAGGAATTACCATCCCTAATGAAGTTGATATGGTCATCACGGCCAAATTCTACTCTGTGAAGCCACGCAACGAACCAGAGCCAGAGAATGAAGCGGATTAAACCCCGCTTCACCTTTTTTATTTCAAGGATGTGATTTCATGGCTACTGAAATACAAGTAGATGTTAAGCTAAACATCAAGGCAAGCCTAGTTGACTGCATAAAGATGAGAATACTCGGTTTCAAGAAGGATGCCGAGTCTATTATTGAGTACCTAGAAAAGCACAGGATTGGAGTACATGGTAATTGTCTTCCCAAGATTAGTGACAGGGTATTCACTACAGAATCTATTGTGAATGAGCTTTCCAAGAGAGAGGGTGTCGAAGAGTTCTGGGTGTTACCATATAAGCAATACACACTTGAAATTGAAGATAAAAATACTGTCGGAACTGGGCCTGTGAGAATCCTTGTGGTGACTGATTAAAAAATAAGGGAGCCACATATTATTGTGGCTTTTCTTTCTGCTCGTTAATCCAGTCTTCTGTACTCTCGGATGGGCAGTCCTTCTCAAACGTGCAAGATTTACAGGCTTCAGGGGATTTGATGCTTTCCCTACACTTCTTTCTCTCGTTCCTTGCCTTGTAGTATCTCTCCCTGGCTTTTTCTCTTAGAGACTTGGTTGGTGGGGTGTAGCCGGTAACTCTCCTGCTGAGTGGCTTCTTTCTCGGAATGAATTTATCTTCTGAATTTGTGTCACCCATAATATCACCAAAAAGTGTGAAGAAGCCCTATTCGGACTTCTTCTTGCTCCCTTTCGGTCTGCCTCTGGGCTTCTTCTCCGGCTTGGGTTGTTCTTTCGGCTTCAGTATCTCCGTCTGGTCTTTGTGGAGAGGCTTGATGCCATCAACGTCTTTCTTGACTCCTTTATCAGAGCCGAAGTCTCTTGGATACATGGCCTTGAACAGTTCCTTGTAGTATGCAGAGTATTCGTGGCCTGAGCAGTATTGTCCCGTCTTGAGAGACATATTCTTCTGAAGAAACACAACTTTCTTGGTTTCTGCTACAATTCCGAGTGCATCTTCCTTCTTGGCCTTTTTCACGGTCTTTCTGACATTGGCTTCAAGCTGAACATAGCTCTCCACACTGCACTTCACCAGGAACTTGTAAGATTCCCAGTTGTAGTATTTCGAGAGTGTTGCTGTCTTGCTGATACTTTTAGGTGGCTTCTCACGAAGTTTCAGGTCTTGATTAAACAGGACGTTCTCAACGAACTGAGCCATAGTTATAAAGTCCTCCCTGGTTGCCATTTCATCCTTGACGGCATGGCACTTGTTGAAGCATGTCGCCCTGATGAATTTCTTCACATCATCCTTGGTGTAGACCTTCTTGCCCTGTTCAGTTTCAGCAGACTCCATCTTCTCAATCTGTTCCACAATCTTGTCATACTGCTCGACATTTATCTTGGCTTCAATTCCTTTCAGCCTGTAAACATCGTATCTTATCTCGGTGGTGAAGTGCCTGACGAACTCGACCTTATTTGGTTCACTGCCGAGCATACTCTGAACTGTCGTAGCCTTATCACTCATAATGAACTCCATCAATTGAGACTGGTGATGAGTTTCAGGGTTGGTGGCATCGAACTGGTCATCACTCATTTGATTTCCCCCTTCTTTTTGCAGTCCTCTAAGTAGTCCTGAAGTGCCTTCCGAATGATTTGTGACCTGTTCATTCCACGCACTATAGCAACGGCATCCAGGTCTTTGATCATGTCCTGCTCCATCTGTACTGATGTCTTTTCCATGTCATCACCCGACTATTCCGATGGACATGGTGTGGGGAAGTGCCAGGACTCTGTACTTGTCTTTCATTCCCAACTTTTCCAGTCGGTCTTCCAGGAGCGTCACCGCCTTATTACAAATCTCTTCAACATCCTGAACTCCAGAAACATTGACATTCAGTATCATCATTGGCTTATGTTCAGTAATCTCCTTGAACTTAGCTTGAAAAGCCTCTGCCTGAGCATTTGCCTGTTTGTGGACGGCCTCTAACCTCTGAATGAGTTCTTTACTCGTTCCTTTTAATTCGTCTCTCTCTGTCTCAGATGCATTCAACATTGCCTGCAATTCTTTTATTCTTTCATCTTTTTTACCCATATTTTTCATCTCCTTTCATAGTATGGGAGGGCTAACCTTGTCTATATGGATGGGATGCCCAATAAAACAATTAAGCCCAAACCCATACCGAGTGATAGGGCGGTGGGGTATATAAACTGTTCCTTCGGTATACTATAGGAATACTTTTTATACATCGTTCTATATATTGATAAATCAATGGCCGATGAGGAAAACTTTGAGTCAGTCACTGAAATTGTTAGCATTGAGAGAGTCTTTTCTGAACTTAACGACCCCATTCTTGAAGCGAAAGTCAACACCGCAGTAGCGACAATAATTGCAACAGACGATAGGTTTTATAAGGCAGATATTGAAATTGTTGATGCAATGAGGGATTGGGTCAGGGCTGAAGCAATCTTATCTAGAGCATTTACTAAATTCATGGGTGGAGATACCACAGCCAGTACAGAGAGAATGTTCAGACACGCATCTCTTCATAAGAATGCTCTCAGGGATGAAATCTTCGGTAAATTCAAGGGCAGAAGGGCTAAGAAAGACGAACTTGATTATGCCGACAAGATTCTAGTTGATACCGGAGTCATTGAACCAAAAACAGAGGTTGACATTCTTGCAGACAAAAAAGAGTAGCCAGGGCTGGACAGAAGAGCTTCTTAAGAACGCAATAACAGTAAAATACATCATTCGTGCATTTCGAGACCCAGAAATAATATTTATCGACAGTTTCTTTACCTCCAAAGAGCCAATGACGGCTCAAGAATATGACATGATTATGAAAATAATCAACAAAAATGGGCGGCTCGATAAATATCTTGAATATCTCAAATATGAAATCAGTTATTATAAGTTCGAGAACCAGGAGACCGTTGATTTCTTTCTTGACATTGGAGCAGTCATATTCTTGGAATATGTCATCAAAGATGCTGATGGAGATGCTTATGTCTGTGAACCAACACAATTCTATTTCATTCTTGACCCATCATTAGACTCCGTGAAGACTGCTTCCAGAAGGTCATCCAAATCATTCTCAGATAAAGTTCCGACGGCCAGAGATTGCATTGTCACCCCATCATTTGCTGTTCAGGTAACTTTGCAGTCAATGGCTGTGGCAAAGCTCTGGCTTGATGATATTTATTTGTGGATGTATAACAGTAAGTTGTGCCAGGAGTGGTCTGGTGGGTTCCCACTTCTCAGAGAGTCTGATAAACACATCCAGTTCAGGAATCGTGCATCCGTTATGATTCACACTGCCACCAGCCTCGCTTTGATTTCTGGAGTGTCTGCCCATAAGAAGATTGATGATGAGAAGTCTCTATACACCACAGACACTGCCAGAGGTAGGATTGTTGCCAGGGGTCAGGACAAAAAGCCAGGTAAACGCAGGACTCAATTCAGAACATCTGGAACTCCCTATGGTGATGGAACCCAATTCCACAAAGACCAAGTGAATCTTAACAAATGGCAATATTTTGTACCAATGTTGTGTCCTATGGGTTACGAGAAGCCAGTATGCTATGATTGTGAATATTTCACTCAGACCCAGTACCGAACAGGTGAGCTTGCATCCCTAGATAGCCTCGGATGTACAGCACAGTTACCTATGAAGGAAGACGGCAATCCAGACTTTAAGAAGTGCTATAAGAGAATCCCAGATAACAGATTCACAAATACAGAACTACTTGAAGATTGGAAAGACTTCACAAAAGAGCTATTCATGCAGGAATACATGTGTGCAACTGTAAATTACACTGGAACGGCGTTCAATCTTAAGCTCATCCACGCAATTGTAGACGAGGATCTTGAACAGCATTTCAAATCAGATATGGAATGCTATGTGGGTGTGGATTTCGGTTTATCTGAGAATCACCGTTCAGCGATTGTTGTAGTTGGTGTCGGTGAGAGGGGAGTTCTCATAGCTCTGAATGTTATCATCCTTCCAGCAGGAACTCCATATCGAACAAGAATGAGTAACAATCCAGATGATGACTATCGAAAGGGTGTAGTTGAGACTGTTATTGATTTATTCAAAAGTTATCCAAACATCAGGAAAATTGTTGCTGATGCTACAGGGGTAGGCAAGGAATATGTCGAGAATGATATGGTTGATTTGTGTATGAGACACCAGGGATTCTCCAATGTCATTCCATTCAAGATAAGTGGTGAATCAAAGGCTCCCCTATGGTTCGGAACGGTCAAGCCAGCAATGGAGTCTGGAAGGGTTAAGACCTACATGGATAGGCAACTCTACCTACAGATGAGAGCGTGGAGATGTATCTATGACGCATCGACTCAGTCAAAGCCCAAATTGGTTCCTCCCAAAGCCGGAGCAACCCAATCTGATGATGCTCTCATTGCTTGGTTCCTGGCACTTCATGGTGCTCTGAAAGACGAGGGGGAAATGGCAGATTTAGATGTCTCAATGGGTGGCATCAAGCCAGAAGACTATGATGGCGTAAGTAAGATGGAGGCAAATCTAAGTGGCTATGGATGATGGAAAAGGTTCTGGGAAGCAAAGATTAATGAAGAAAGTCATCAGAGAGATTGCCGAAGAGAAGAAGCTATCGAAATTCCAATATTATAAAATTCAGAATTGGGAAATTTGGGTGAAGATTGTTGATTTAGGTTACGATAGATTTATTTCGAGAAGCCGATTAAAGCAAATAAGGCAGACTCTTCCGAAGGGTTATTACAACAACTATAAATGATTACTCTATAACTATATAGGAAACTATAGAGATAACTTTTTAACATATAGAGATATAAATAGGTGTTGATGAGTAGTTCTGCCGTTGCCGTCCTAGACCTTCCGATTCACAATCTTGATTTTGAAGATTCACCATTAAGAGAACTTAGCTCACCGTTGGACATAAATAAAGTTCTGCCAGACCTTCCAAGTCTGTTGAGATTGTCGAATACTCGGTTTCTTATGGACAGGGTGGACACAAATCAGATACCAGACTGGGAAACACTCAAGAACATCACATTTGACCACGATATTTTCACAGCCATCAACATGATTTCCTTTGATACCGTCACTGGATTCAGGATTGGTGGAAAGAAGAAAAAGCAGACTCTCTTGGGGGAATTGGACACCCTGGATGAGTCCATTGACCTGTCAGAATTATATCGGAATGTGGCATTTGATGAATTGCGTTATGGGAACGCATTTGTGAGAAAACTCGTAGATAAAGGACTAATATACTCTTTCGAGATTATCAATCCACAATTGGTTCTTGGAATGGAACTCAGTCCATTCAACAAGCCAAAATGGTTCACTTTCCAATCGCTCTCAAAGTCTGGTTACTCCTATGACATCGTGGCCTATGTTGACCCAGATTATATGGAAAGCTTCAAGTCTGCTGGAACTGGGGCTAAGGTTGTAGGAAAGGCAGATGAGATAGTCCATTTCAAGGGTTCTGCACCCCCATATCAGAAGTGGGGCATTGGCATATCTCAGATTGCTAAGATTCTGGTGGAAGCCAAGAGTGACATGCTGATTGACTTCTCCAAGATAATCAAGAAGGAAGCCGGAACCAGGGAAATCGTTTATGTCGATGTGAAGGGACTCAATAAACCCCAAAGAGACCTCAAGATAAGCGAGACAATGACAGAGATGACTGAGATGAGGAAAAGAGGCTCCGTTATTGTCCTGGGAAAGAAAGGCCAGGAAGATGTTCTCGATGTCAAGTATGTCGGAAGTGAGGGAAAGGTACTTGATAATTTCTCCATGCATTTCAGAGATGACATTCTCAGAGCTATCAGGATTCTTACAAGATTGCCACCCTCATTCTGGCTCGGTGAGGCTACCAACAAGGCTACCATCAACACTCAGCTTGTTGTGTACAACAGGTTCTTGAAGAGCATTCGCTGGTACACAAGCAAGAGATTTGTCAGGCAGATGTTCATCCCATATCTCAGGAGTCAGAAGTTATCTGCTACTGTAAGGAGCACACCAGAACCAATGTTCGATGCCGTTGCCATAGAAGACCCGATGGACAGGGCAATCATTGATGATATGGCCGTAAGAAATGGAACCAAATCTCGAAGACAAGTTGCAGATGAAAATGACTATGAGCTTCCAGAAGATGCTGGAGAAGAGTACCCATTGCCAACGGGTAATGCTGGAAGTGCCTCAGAGATGGTCATTCGTGACCGCATAGGAGAAACGCTAGGAGTTGTAGTAAATGATGATTGATGAACGACACGATTTAACACTGGAACCCAAGAAGGTCAAGACCAAGAAAGACCTTCAGGATGCAGTGGAATCGAAAGAAGAAGTGATGGTGGAATTATGACTGAAAAAGAAATGAAGATTTCGGAGGAATTTGACCTTACGCTTTCTAATGGAAAGATTGGAAAATTCGAGTTCCTTGAAGACGAGAGTGATGAGTCCAAGAGAGTCATGCGGTTCGAGTTGATGGACAATGCTGAACTCTATAATGGAGTCCGATTCACTCAGGAAGCCCTTCAGCACCAGCTTGACATCTTCAACGAGAACAGATTCCTGGTCACTCATGGCATGGATCACTCCGGAGATATTCTTGACCAGTTGGGCAAGGTTATGAAGATGGACATGACAGTTGTTGGCGACATAGCCACAGTATCCATCGTTTCTGAGCATTACAAAGACACATTCGCACAGCAAGAGGCTGAAAAGCTGTTCAAGCAGGGCTTACTCGACTCAATCTCAGGTGGATGGAGATGTAGCATAGCCTACAATGAGGAAACTGATGAGTATGAGGTCTACAAGCCAATGCTCAGAGAAGTCAGTTCCACACCAGTACCAGCAAAGACAAATGCCACAACCATTGAAAATGAACAGACAATCCAGGACATGTGTATGTCTTTACGAAATTCAAATCCTAAAATGATGAAAAAAGAAGAAGAAGGAGAAACAGACGAAGAAATTCCAATGGAGGAATTAGATATGCCAGAAAATGAAGAACCAATCCAGCAAACCTCGCCAGAGGTTACGGAGAAAGTAAGTGCCGACTTCACTGCCCTACAAGAGAGAGTGAATGCTCAGGAAGTATCTTTCCAAGAGATGAAATCATCTCAGGAAGCCACAATCAGAGCATCTCTTATCGAGAAGGCAATTGAACTTGGGCTTTCAGAAGAGGACTTCACGGATGCATCCAATGATGTAATCGAGAGGTCTCTGAAAGTAGCGAACAAGGTGAAAATGTCCACCTTAAGGGGAAGTGACCCTGACATACCTCTCGGTGATGATGGGAAACCACAGGAAATGTCCGAGAAGGACGTAATAGAAACCTATTACGATTTCGACCTGGAGTGATACAATGGCAGAAGATAGTACAGTCCCAGTTCTGAAACAGGAACTGATGAACGGAGTATTCAAGGGAGCACCATCTGGTGTTGCTGATATTGATGCTCATGTATCCATGTATGTCTCCGGCGACAGAGAAGTGTCCATAATCGCTGCTTCTGAAACCGAAGCCAATGTCCGTAAGTTCATTGGTAGGACAATCAAGGACTTCAAATACGGATATGATGCACAGGTAACTATGAACACCAGATTCAGACGTTTATCAGAATACGTTGCTGGTGGAACAGTTACCGCAGGGCAATACGTCAAGTTCGAGTATGCTACTGGTGCAATTAATGGTCAGGTCATCACATGGACTCCAGGAACAGATGATGAAGACCAGATTGTTGGTCTGTGCTGGTACGGTGGCGTTGACACTGGAACTGTAGAAATTCTGGAGCTATAGGAGGGATTTTGATGGATTACAATAAACTTATGAAAATGAGACAAGACCAGACAAACTGCCAGTTGAAGTTCGAGAGAGCAATGGAAAAATGCGGTAACAATGTCAATCTGCTCTTCTCTGACCCTGGACTGAAAGGGACACTTCACGAAGCCCTCAGACCCAACAACGTCCATGCAGCCATGAAAGTGAAATGGTTCGCACAGGCAGGAGTGAGAGACCTCTTCAGGACTACAATAGAACCACTCGATGAATACAGGGACATTCTGGACAAGACCCCTGTTGACAACGTGACTGCCCTCACAGAAGAGGGTAATTTCGGATTCGTGCAGACTCAGTATGAGGCCATCAATGGAGTCATCAATGGATATGGTGGAGCGTTCCACATGACAATGCCAGAGATGAAGTGGTCAAGAATCGACCTTGTTTCAGACAAGATGAGGCAAGTGCTGAGGCTGATGAAGAAATACTACGACAATCTGGTGATGACGGAAATCAAGGATGCCAGTGGTGGTTCGACCTTCGATGGTTCAAAATGGAGTGACGGAACAGGAACTCCAATCTATGACTTGGAGAAGGCAAAACAGAAAGTCATTAGTGCCAGTGGTGTGAAACCAGACACTTTGCTTCTGAACCAGGCAACCTACCTGTATCTTCTGAAGTTCGATGACTTCCTCCAGTACAGTCTGCTTGGCAGACCTAACATGGAGAACCCGAACATGCAGGAGACTCTGACACCAAACGGTCTGAGACTTCATGTGGTTGACGACTCATTCAACGCCTACATTGAGGACAACATTGCGTATGTTCTCAAAGCGGGAGATTGCGGAGTGAATCACGTTGCCATACCGTTCTCAACTGCTGATGCACCAGACCCGAACAACCCAATAATGAACCGTGATTACTACGCATGGGAATGGGCCAAGCCAAGAACAGACAAACACGATGCTACAAAAATCTGCAAGGTCACTGGGCTGAACACTTAATCAGGGGGATAATTCCCCCTCCCTTTTTCTTTATGATATAGGAGATGATAAAATGAAAATCGCAAAAAATGAATATGCAAGTTTCGAGAACAGCGAGTTCGACCACGTTCTTAGGCCAGATGACCTTTTCGTGGTCTCACCAGAGTTCGAGAAGAATCCTGCATTCAAAGAAGGCATGAGAGTCGGTTCTTTCAAGATTGTCGAGATAGATTCCGTAGGACAACTCAATAAAGTTATCGGCATCACTGACGAGATGATTGAAGATTTCTGGGAGTCTCAGGAACTTGATGAGATTCAGGAGATAGTTGAACCTCCCGAAGTTCCTATACCTGAGTCAATCCCAGAACCCGCACCTGAGCCAGAGCCAGAGGTTCCTGAAGTGCCAGAGAAAGAAGAGGAAGCCTTGGCTTTCACCGAGGAAACAGATAGCTGGCAAGCAGCCGTAGCACTTGTCAAGAAAGAGACCGATGTGGAGAAGTTAGTCTTTGCTCTCCGCAAGGATGAGAGAAAGTCTGTCAAGAAAGCTTGCGTGGCTAGACTGGCAGAACTCAAAGATGAGATAGGAACAGATTGAAGGAGTTGAAGTAAATGGCAACAGAATCAGATATTGTGGACACGACTCAGAAAGGAGTCTTGCGATTGGCGAGAGGAACAGTAAGTATATACGAGGAAGTTGGGGCTACAATTTTGACAACTGTAGTGGACACATACCCAACAGACCCAATAGACAGTCGCTTTCATAAGCGTATTCTCGTCAGGGTAGCACATATCTCTTCTGCCCCATTTACTGCTGGAAAACTCACAATCGAATTTTCAGATACAGAAGCATTCACAGAAATCAAGTTTTTCCAGACGATTGACTTGGACGTAGCAACAAATCCATTGGTGACACTGGTTGCTGCTGCAATCGGTGGAGACACAACATATCACACCGCAGACCTGGATGTTGAAAGCATGGGTGCATTCTGTAGAGTGAAGGTGAGGAACGACAGTGCTGGAACAATCACTTACAACATCAGCATCAAAGCGAAGGTGAGTTAGATGTCAGGTGATGGAGAGTTCCCAACCAAATCAAGGAGAGTACCTGAACCAGATGGAGCAAGGAACTACTTTGAAGAGGAAGTTACTGGTAACAAGACTGATGCTGCTGTTATTACAGTAGGGACAACCAAATCTCTTGTAGCTATGGCAAAGGGTTCACTTAATCAACTCGCTTCAATCATCACTTTGATGGGCCAGGTCATCGATGTCCATCAGAATGTCATATCATGGTGTGATGTTGATAGGGCTGCTAGGTTCGAGATTAGCCTTATAGACAAGGATTCTGGTGGAATCCCATCTGGTGACATTACTGAGGGAACTTATGTTCTCAGCAGATTCAGAGAGTTTGCCATAGCCTCATTCGCAGATGCAGGTTTGGGTGACGTTACCGCCACAACTACATTAGCACATGGCTTTGCAAACGGAGAGACAGTTGTAATCTCAGGCACTACAAACTACGATGGTTCTTATGTAATCTCAAATGTGGCAGCCAATACCTTTGACTTCACTGACACATGGGTTGCCACAGAAACAGGAAATTGTGGTGCATGGCAGGAGATTGTAGCATCAACCGCATTCAGCAAGGCAACGGGATTAGTCTATCTTGATTATGTCTTTGTGAACGCAGATTGGGCTACTGATGACATCTACAAGGTCACTCCAACAGGGATAAGTGTAGTCATAGGTGGGAACACATACTATCCTGCTGTTACTACATGGTTGGGTACAATTCAGGATGTCTCAACTATTGAGGGGAAGATAGATGTCATTGATACTGAGGTTGGGTTGATACAGGCAGACATAGGCGATCCATCTGCAAGAACTAATTTTCAGACAGTTGAAGCAATGATTGGAGTTCCCGATGCAGTAAACAGTTCACTTGATGACATTGTTAGAACTGGATTAAACAGTTCAGCAATCACAAATAACTTTGATGGCGCAATCTTGGAAGTTGCGAAGGCAGGTCTTGAGAAGGATACTGCTGGTGCATTTAATTCCGATACCGACAGTAATGAAGCCATATCTGAGGCTATTGTTGCGGCACAGGCAGCAGTTGATGAGATACCTTCTCAAACCAATGCAAAAACTTGGAACGCAACAGCTTTACAGTCCATCCAAGATGAGGCTGAAGATGCGCTTGAAGGGGAGGATTTAGACCACTTCCTAAAATTAGATGGTGCTACGCAAAAATACCCTGAGAATTGTGCTACTGATTCAATATTGGCAAAGGTCTTAGTCAAGGCTGACCCTGCTGTACCATCACAATTTGACAACTCAACTGATAGTTTAGAAGCCATTAGAGATAGAATGGATGCTTTGAATGTTGCAGACCAAGTTGATTTGGATGCAATAATTGTCGGTACTATTACAAATGCCACAGGAGTAGATGTAGCAACTGATGTCGTTGCTATACAGGCTGATTTGGATAACGCAACTGACGGTCTTGGTGCATTGAAAATAGAAATAGATGCTAACGAGACAAAGATAGATACACTTCAGTCTGGTGTAGATAAATTCAAATATGGTGCGGTTGGGTCTGGTGATATTAATATCCTTTTCCCTGATGTTGACCAACCACTTTCAGCAATAGAGTTCAGTTTGGCTGAATTGACTGACGACTTTATAGCAGACGGTGAGATAACTGCTGTTGGCACGATAAGCATATATCGTTACCGTAAGGGAACAGATGCAGCTTGGACAGTCATAGTCAATGGTGTTGCACCTGCTGGAACAGCACAAGGTTCAATCAATTATTCTTATAATTTCCCCAATGCAAGTTGGGCAATCGGAGATATGATACAAGTACACATGACAGGGGTACAAGTCACAGTTAATGCCCAGATATTTACAATACCCAGAAAGACAGTATATGGTGTTGTCGGTACAAACACTCTCTTGCAAGATTGGGCAAATGGAGGTAGGCTTGACTTGCTACTTGATGCAATCAAAGCGGTTACTGATGTTCTACCAGATGCAGGTGCGTTGACTTCAATCGCACAAGGAGCAGACCTTACCACTCACGACACAGCAATAAAGGCGAGGTTCACTGGTGTTGAGGGTGCGACTTTTGCTACTGGAACTGACAGTCTTGAAGCAATCAGTGATAAGGTTGCACTTGAAGCAACCGTGGCTGTTGTCGATGGTTTACATGATGTTCCCACTCAGGATGTTGCAACCAATTTACAGATGAGGGATGTTATTGGAAACAAAACAGATACACACGATGGCACTTCAATAATGAGTTTCTTAGATAGATTGGATGAACATATCCATAGTGAACAGAAAGTTTACCCAACTGGTGCAGCACCAGTTACAGCAACATCTGGTGTTGGTGCTTGGACACTTGGCAGTTATGCTGAGATTGTTCCAGTCAATACAATCACTACCCAATTTGATTTACGCTGGATAGTCATAAGTGAACCAAGTGGAAATGAGGATTATGAGCTGGTCTTATATGCTGCAACTACCGAGATTGCCAGAATTCCTTTCACAAGAGTTGCTGTGTTTGACCAATCAGTGAATCTACCACTCCAGACACCAATACTTCCAGCAAATACTCAGATTCAAGCAAAGATAATGGATGGTACTGGTTCATTAACTGCCAAGGTGAAATTGCTATATCATATCTATAACTAAGGAGGAATAGAATGTCAGATGACCCAACTGTACTCGGAATGATAAACGACAATGTGAAAGAAATCAAGGCAGATGTCAAGGAAATCAAGAAGGACATGAAAGAGGGTGCGATCAAGATGGAGAATCATTCTGTCCGTTTGGGTAACATTGAGTCCGATGTAATCAACCTGAAGGATGGACAAAAAAAAATCAAGGAGACGATATGGGAACATATCAGAAATAAGAAAACGCATTACAACCAGGGGTATACTGAAACATTTGGACAAAGAACGTGGAGACGAAAAGATTTAATAGCCTTATTAACAGGAATGTTCGCACTCATATCATTGGTAGTAAATCACTACTTCGGAGGCTAAGAATATGACATGGTATCAGAAAATAATCGCATGGATACGGAGAATGGCTCACCTTTACGAGAAGGACATCAAGAAGTTCGTGAATGATATGATCGACCTTGCTTTCAAGAATCTCGATAAGGAAATTGCAGATAAGATTGACCCCGCGATTAGAAAGAAGATAACCAACAAGGTTCTTGCCGACATTCTCATCATGGGCATTGACATCTCCACAATCAAGGGGAAGTCAGAGGTCGGGAAGCTAATCATGGATTCGATTGACTGGTTTACTAAGGAGAGTGAGTAAGATGGCTGACAATCTTGGAACATGGAATTATATTGAATTTGCCTCTGAACCAAAATATATTGAATTCACGAGTATAGATGCTTCTGGTGATGAAGCATTACCGGACATAGTTGTTCCTGCAATAACTGGTGCAACAATACAAAGGGCGATATTGGAATTTAGAGTTATCACTTCACAGGCTGCTGATAATCAATGGGCGGGTACTGCTCAATATATACAGATTAAAGAAAGCGTATCCGGTTCTTATACAAACGCAGTAAATGTAGTTTATTACGATCAAGACCATGCGGGCTTTTCATCTATTGTCGGTTCGTATGATATTACTTCTGAAGTGTCGGCTTTTAACAAGACCTATAATATTAAATGGACAGATGCACACCCTTCCCTAGCATCATTGGTTGAACTTTCAGCTCAAACCATTTTGAAAGTGTGGTACACGATTGATTCCGGTGTCGAAGCGAAGGTTGATACAATAGATGGAATCGTTGATGACATCAAGGGCGCAATCATAGCAGATGCAGGTGCGGTTGTAGCAGATGGTGGAACTCTTGTG
>Ga0180732_1000903_pt1 | contig 21070 bp, 36 predicted proteins | sample KR11_01MetaG_FD_148674 | JGI IMG/M metagenome (GOLD analysis project Ga0180732, IMG submission 148674) | Groundwater microbial communities from the Olkiluoto Island deep subsurface site, Finland - KR11_0.1 MetaG | ecosystem: Environmental > Aquatic > Deep subsurface > Groundwater | place... | reverse complement strand
GCAGTTGAGATAAAATCTGATTTTACCTCATCCTCTTCCTTGAGTTCAGCATACGCGTTCTCAAGCTTCCCATAGGAATCCCTGACCTCTTCTTCAAGGCGCGTAAGCTCGGTGATGTCCTCCATCAAAAGCATCACCCTCCTTATGCTCATATCAGCTTCTTTCAATGGATGTATTTTATAAAAAAAGAACAGCCCGCCCGGGTATCTGAGCTGGTCGCCGCTGAAAGGACTGCCGGTATCGAATACCCGCCTGATTTTTTCATCGATGCTGGTTTTTTCAATCAGCATTGAGGAGAAAACCCGTTCAAGCCGCTCGCCAACTACCTCACGCTCCTTTTTACCTGATTTTACATAGTAGTTCCTGTTCGCATACAGTATCTTCAATCCCCTGTCCAGAACAATAATAGAACTCGGTATCGACTCTATAATTTCCTCCTGGTATGCCCTGACAGCTTCAATTCCCTTCATCGTTACCCAGCGAGTTAATTGCGTCTAACAAATCCTTTGTCTTAAAAGGCTTCATGATAAAACCGCTTGCTCCTGCCTCGACACACTCTTTCTCAAGCCCGCGCTTTCCAACGGCTGTTACTGCGATTATCTTCGCGTCAGGATCGCAGTCTATTATATTCCTGGTAGCGCTGACGCCGTCCAGCTTTGGCATCAGTATGTCCATAAGCACCACGTCAGGTCTTACTTCCCTGTACCTTGTCAGCGCTTCCTCTCCATTTACTGCTTCATGCACTTCATACCCATGTGCTTCGAGCGTATCCCGAAGCGCTTTGAGCACATAAGGAGCGTCATCCACCACAAGAAGTTTCAACATAATCATACTTATATAATTGTTCTGGTTTATGCATTGCTAAGTTTCAATTTTCGAAACAAATTCTGAAAGATAAAAAGCATTATATCAGATGCATAACGACTATGATAATAATTATGATTAAAATGATATACGTATTTCCCTTTGCATCTGTCTGAGGTGAAAATAATGAGACAATCTGTAAGACCGCGTCCAGGAAAAAGACCCGAACCACCGGGTACAGTACCTGTACCTGGTATTGGCGGGATATTCAAAGGACTCGGCAGTTTCATCGAGCTTGTCTCTGAGATGGCAGAGAAGGGACAGGAGAAAGTAGAGCGGACTGGCGAGATAGAAACTCCTGCTGGCAAAGCAATGTACGGTTTCTCGGTTAAGATAGGAGGCAAAGGACTGCAGGTCGAGCGCTTTGGAAATATCGTGCGCGAGACAGAGAAGGGAGCAGTTGTGGAAGAGATGCGGGAGCCTTTCGTGGACATCTTTGAGGAAGCCGAGAACATCGAGGTAATAGCCGAGCTTCCCGGTGTCGAGGAGAAGGATATCACATACGAGATAAAGGACGATGTGCTTCTCCTCAAAGCCTCTGGCGACAGCAGAAAATACAGCAAGGAAGTGCTGCTGCCCTGTAAAGCCGCCGTGCTCAAAACAGCATACAAGAACGGGGTATTCAAACTGACCCTGAATAAGGAGAAAGAGAAATGAAAAACTTTAAGAAAGTTTTATCAAACCAGGGGGTTCTGAAAGAACCCCTATACGTCCTAAAGGGGCGTAACCCTTTATGAAAAACTTCACGCTCATCGATATTATCTGTACAGGATATTATCGGGAGAAAGAAATAAAACAAGGAGATGAAATAAAATGACAAACCAAAGCCCGGATGTATCCAGTCTTGCAGAAGTGCTCGACAGGATCCTGGATAAAGGAATAGTAGTAGATGCATGGGTAAGAGTATCCCTTGTCGGGATAGAGCTCCTGACAATTGAGGCGAGAGTAGTTATTGCCTCTGTAGATACCTTCCTGCACTATGCAGAAGAGATAACAAAGATAGAACAGGCTGCTATAGGCGCAGCAGCTCCTGCATAAGCAGGGGTCCTGAACTGAATAAAACAAGGAGATGAAATAAAATGACAAACCAAAGCCCGGATGTATCCAGTCTTGCAGAAGTGCTTGACAGGATCCTGGATAAAGGAATAGTAGTGGATGCATGGGTAAGAGTATCCCTTGTCGGGATAGAGCTCCTGACCATTGAGGCACGAGTAGTTGTTGCATCAGTGGATACCTTCCTGCACTACGCTGAAGAGATAACGAAAATAGAACAGGCTGCTATAGGAGCAGCGCCGGGAGTTCCTGCATAAGCAGGACTCCTTTATTTTTCGGAGGATGAAATTATGACAGAGACCGCAGAAGAGTTGGCTGCCAACCACCCGCGCAGGGAACTGGAAGAAATGGCAGAAAAGCTCGGCATAGGGACGATTGGCATAGGAACCAAAGTTAGCTTAGCTGCAGCTATAATCGAGGCAAAAGAGAAAGCAAGCGCAAAAGAAGCACCAAAGGTGATAGTTAAAGCACCAAGAGCGGAAGTTAAAGCGCAAGTTAAGCCAGCTTTCGGAAAGAAGGGCGTGCTTGCAAAGCGCGCTGACATGGATAATAAAGCTAAGGAGATGCACAAGAGCTTTGATGCGCAGATAAAAGCGAACGAAAAAGCTGTTGCCAGAATCGGATCGGGAATCAAGCAGCAGATAAAAGCGAACGAAGAAGCTGCCGCAAAGATAGGCACAGGCATAGACGCACAGATAAAAGAGAACGAAGATGCAGTTGCAAAGATAGGCCCAGGCATAGACGCACAGATGAAAGAGAACGAAAAAGCAGTCGCAAGAATCGGGTCTGGAGTCACTGAGCTTCAGAATGAAATGGGGAACTACACAAAAGATTTCTACTATGGTTAAACCATAGTAGAGATTTTTTATTTTTCCCATTATATCGAATTTCGTTACGAAAAAGGAGAAAAGGAGACATATAATGCAATACATAGATACACATCCCAGAACGGTGAGGGGAGAGGCAGTTCACCAAACTACTAATGAAAAAATTAAAGAAAGAAGTAGAGATGCGCAAATTCATACGCCTATGTCCATCGAAGGGTCAGGGCGCGAAGCCGTCGAGGCGGAATATCTTGTGCCTGAGGTTGATCACTTCATTGATGCGCCCGATGTGAAAAAGCTGGGCGAGAGGATAAAACTCTGGCTTGCAACCGGCTACCCTGTCCACCTGATAGGACCAACAGGCTGCGGGAAGACAAGCCTGGCAATGCACGTAGCAAAAGAACTTGGAAGACCTGTGGTATGGATAAACGGCGATGAATCTGTTACAACCACAGATCTGATAGGCGGATACTCGCAGATAGAACAGGAAAGCCTGAGGGATAAGTTTATTCACAACGTATTTAAAAGCAAGGACATAATGAAGGCGGACTGGGTTGACAATCCCCTTGCCCTTGCATGCAAATACGGCTATACACTGGTATATAACGAGTTTTCTCGCACAAAACCCCAGGCAAACAATATCCTGCTGTCCGTTTTTGAAGAAGGCATCCTTGAACTACCAACCAAGTTCGGCGAGGAGAGATATATCAAGGTGAATCCTGACTTCAATGCCATACTTACAAGCAACTCCATTGAATATGCAGGAGTCCACAGACCCCAGGATGCGCTGCTCGACAGGCTTGTGAGCATATACATGGACTACTACAGTTTTGATACAGAGGTAAAGATAGTCCATGCGCATACCGGCTTGCCGATACGTGATGTCAAAAAGATTGTGAGTGTTGTCACATCATTGAGAGAGAAGCTGCCGGATGCCCAGAAACCCGGAACAAGAACAGGCATAATGATTGGCAAGGGACTGAAAGCCTTAAATGGTCAGGGTAATGTAAATTTCGAGCAGATCTGCATCGACGTAATGGCAGCAAAAACCTGTTCCCCGCTTGACCTGCTGGAGAAACAAAGTCTTGTGAAAGACGCTCTTGCTGAGTTGACATAGGAGAATTTTATGGAAAAGCTCAAGGCAGTCATCGAAGAAGCAAGCATCCATGACATATACGACCTTTTCAGCAAGAAACCAAAGGGTCTGAAGTTCAATGACACAGATGCCATTGTTGTAACAGCAAAAACCGAAGACGGAGACACAATAACCCACACATTCTATTTCTGTCTCAAGCCTGACGGAAGCTTTGATCAGGAAACCATAAGCAAGGATGGAAGCCGGGCAAGACGGCACAGACTGGCATCCTTTCTTAAATATTATGGTATAGCCGAGAATGTTAAAGAATACAACCTGAAAGAAAGAATAAGTGAATGGAAAGGGAAAACCATAGAGGTGGTTCCCGGCGAAAAAGAGGGACGTATCCTCTACATCCCATAGGAGGAAATGACATGACAAAAAATATTAAAGATACAAATATAAAAGAAATATGCCAGCAAGCGTCTGTCCAGATAGAGAGCATTTTGAACAGAAAACCAGAGAGCATTATTGGCATAACTAAAGAAGGCGAAGAATGGAGGGTACTGGCAGAGGTGCTTGAGAGAAAAGCAATTCCTGATACCCAGGACATTCTCAGCACATATGAACTCAAACTTACCAGTGATCTGGATTTCACAGGATATAAAAAGGTCGGGATGCGCCATCGGGGTGAGATGGTTGTGGAAGAAGAGGCGTTATAATAAAAATCAAGCGGCTGCGAAAGACCTGTCGGTCGGAAGCATTCAAAAATAAGGACGGGATAAATTGAATAGAAATGCAGTAACGATACCCAACAGCATAGATGCAATTTTAACCGGGTCGCTGGCTCTGCGCCAGCACGTATTGTTCCTGTACACTTCGCATATGAACAAATATGCAGTCCAGTCGTCGTTCTTTGCCATGTCCGGTGATGGCGAGGAACTGCTGTATGTAACCGACGAGCAGCCTGAGTTAATAATGAACATATTTGAAAAAAGCGCTAACCTGTCGGTCATTCGTCCGGAAAATATAGATATCCTGAAAAACATGGGCGGCAGGCTGAGAATAATCATGGATATGAGTTATATGGATGAAAATCTTTGTGTTCATCAAAGGTTGGAAGAATTCCTGAATGAAAATAAAAATAGCATTGCGCTATGCATGTACGACCTTTCCCGGCTTCCGCCTGAAAGAATCCAGAAACTTGCAGCAAGCCACGACAGGCTCATCCTCAATACTCCGGATATCACCGTTTTATCCGGCGAAAAATTGGATGTTGCGGATGCTACGATCGAGCGGTATGTCAAGGAGTATTTAGACATGGTCGTGCTTGCGCTGATTGCCGGCAAACCCATGTGCGGTATAGATATTCAAGATATAGTCCACAGGAATTTCAACGTACTGCTGAGCCCGGGAACCATATACCCCCTTCTCCACAGGTTAAAGAAAGAGGGGTTACTGGAATGCGAATGCAGCATTAAAAAGAAGGTATATAAACCAGCAAGGGGCAGCGAAGCAAATATCCAGCGCATACTTGAAGAGCACAGTCTAACAAACGAATTCATAAACGGCTTTTTGAAATCAAGAGAGGTGGACATAATATGAGTGCAGGTGAGCATGGTATGGGGAGATATGTCTACTGCATAATCCCATCTCCGGGCGAAAGAAAGAGCTTCGGAAACATCGGTTTTGGAGGAGAGGAAGTTTACACAATGGAGTACAGGGATTTTGCGCCTGTGATGAGCAGCGCACCTGTGAAAAAATATGAGGTAAATGATGAAGAAGTTGAGCTCCACAAAAAGATCGTCGGGCAGGTGATGAAAGAGCACAGTGTGCTTCCCGTGGCTTACGGCATGGTGTTCAAAAACAAGAAACTGATTCAGGTGACAATGAGCGCAGGATATAAAGCCATAAAAAAAGCCATGAAGGTTGTGGATAATAAGGTGGAGCTCGGTGTCAAGGTAATTCAGCCAAAAGATGAGTCTTCGTTGAATGGAAGAGTAGAGCAGTGCAGAACAGATTTCCTTGAGAATCTCAAACGTAAAGCTTTCGATTCAAAGGAGCTAAAGCTGTTCAGTGAGCGCCTGCTCCTGAATGCATCCTTCCTTGTTGACAGGGATAAAATAGATGAGTTCTCAGGTGAGGTGGAGCAGCTTGGAAATAAGTACCAGGAGTTAAAAACCCAGTACAGCGGACCGTGGGCGCCATATAATTTTGTGGATATACATATCCTATCCAGGCGGAGGGGAGGATTCAGATAATGTTCATAATGGATGATATTCTGCTCCGACAACTGGGAATCTCGATTCCCGGGATAGATACGCTCTGGACAATCGAGCAGATAAAGAATTTTGCCCACAAAGAGCTTTACAATCCTGAAAAAATCAAGAGCAAAATAAAGGAGAACAGGATGCTTTTCGAGTTTGGGGAGATAACCAGCGAAGAATATGAAAGAACAAATGCTGAACTGATGCGAAAGCTCAGGCAGGCTGAACAGGGAGAAGAGATGAATCTTGAGGTCAGGACAGATATACTGGGAGCGAGATGATGGAGGAAAAGACATTGGAAGAACTGCCTGCGCAGGAATATAAAGGATTTACCAGAGCTCTGTGGGACTTTTTAAAGCTCCTTGAGGAGATGGAGAAAAAGGGAGAGACCATGAGAACCGTATCAGGAGAGCTTGAAGGACCCTTCGATTCAAAGGCGGCATACAACTATTCTGTAAAGCTTGGAATCGAAGCCATGGATTTTCCCTTGAGAAGGGGTTTTCATCCCCGTCAGCGCCCCAAATCCCATATCTATTCGATCAAAAGCGGCAGTGCGGATCCAGAACTGATTACACCAGATGACTTTGAGTCCCAAGAACCAGTGATTGATGTTTTTGATGAAGGCGACTGCATATCAGTCGTTGCACAGATGCCTTCTGTCAAAGAAGAAGATATAGACTTCAAGATAATCGATAACATCCTGACAATCACTGCAAGAACTCCGGAAGGCAATATCGAAAGAGATATTCCGGTTTCGGATGGAAGCAGGATTAAAACGGCATCCTTTAAAAATGGCATTCTTGAAATCAAGATTAAGAAAGAGAAATGAGGTGAAATAATGGCAGGAAATAGAAAGAGAAGAAAGATATTGAAAAGCAGAACGGCCAGAGGAAGCACTACAAGGTACTCGTGTCCATACTCAACAGTGCCGGATAAGAGGCGCGCCCCTCCCAGAGTATAAAGGAGAGATAAATGACAGATGTTAAAGAGAAGATCAAGGAAAATAAGAAGAAACAGCGGTTATTCGTAGAAGCTCATCAGAAAAAGATGAGAGAAGTGGTCAAGCCGCAGTTGAGCGAGAAGAAAAGAGCCCGCAGTGAACAGGTTGAAGAGCTGCAAGAGAGAATCCATGAAAAAGGGAGGACACAGAAGGAAAGAGCGCGGGAGCATGTGAAAAAACAGCAGGAAACGCAAAAAGCTAACATGAAGGCACAGAAAGAAAAGATAAGGATCCAGCAGGTAAAACAGAGAGAGAATGTCAGAGCGCAGATAGAAAAACAGCAGGAACATATTCTACCTATAATTGAGAAAAATCGAGAGATTGTAGAAGAGAGGAAAAAGAACAGAAGGCTGGAAGAAATAGAGAAGGGAAAACTTTTGTATGCCTTCTCAACTATGCCTTCCAAAGAATTTGCAGATTCTACAACATACTCGCCCAGGCACTCCACTGTGCCAGACCCGGAGTTTGCAGGAAAGATTACCTATTCTCCTAAATGCTCGGTTGTGCCTGATCCAAAATTTGCTGAAAAAGCAGCCTATTCTCCCAAACATTCTACAGTGCCAAAACCTGAATTTGCCGAGAAAACAATGTATTCACTTAGACATTCAACAGTGCCCAAACCGGAGTTCGCTGAGAGAACGACCTATTCGCCCAAATACTCAATCGTACAGTTCGAGAGAGAGGCGGAAGAAAAAGCAAAAGCAGGTGGAGGGATTTGATGTCAATAGGACTGGAATACATGGACAGGCTGTTCAGTCAGCAGGAAAGACTCAAAACTCAGAGAAAGAGAATCAGGGCACAGAAAACAACAACAGGCAAAACTGGGAGAGAACAGGTAGAAAAATCAAGAATTTCGGCACAGACAGGGAGAATCCTGAGCCAGCGGGAGATGGAGAAGGAAAGAGCCGCTGGCTCAAGAGCGAGAGGAGAGGCAGTAACTGGAATGGATGAACTGGAGAGGGAAAAGCTATCAAGGCAGTCAAGATGGAGATTGAAATGGGATAGAAGGAGTACGAAATGGGACGCAAGATCAAGAAAATTTAACAGGAGGTGAAAAATATGAAAAGAATTGGTGAAAAAATAGAAGCCAGAACTCCCCTGTTTGAGGCAAGAAAGATGGGACGTGTACAGAAGTCAGGACTGAAATGGCAGATGAGGGAACGAATGGGCAAGGCATCTGTAAAGCGGATGTGACGCCAAAATAAGGGGGCAGGGGTTTTGTCCCCCCAGCCCTTTTACTAATAATCGAAATGCGATAAAAGCAGCATAGAATAAAAGGAGGATGATTAGATATGACATCGGTAAGAGAATACAGCAAACGTTTGGAAAAAGCTGTGGAAGATATACACAAAGGTATAGAAGAAAAAGCCAGAACACTTGAGGCTGGTACTATAGAGATACAGGAAGGCATGGAAAGGAAGACTATGGAAATAGCTTCGGGTGTTGAGCAATTACAGCAAGAGCATACCAGATTCACGAAAGAATTCTGGGGATAGAAGGTAAAGAAGTGATTTGAATGGTCAGTTATACATCCAGCTTGAACAGTAAGCTCTGGAAGGAAGAGCAGAGAAAAAGAATCACGGCTGTAAAGAACAGAACAAGAATCGAAAAAGAACAATTGAAATGGAAACGAGAAAGTAGTGAATGGGGACATGAACACCCCAAAAGAGGAGCGAGGTAAATATGATGGAAACCAGTGTAAATACTGACGGATTAAAATATAATACATCCAGGAAAATAGTCAGACCAGGTGGTCGGCACTTTAAAACTATAGAGGAAAAAGAGAGAGAAAGACAGGAAACCCAAAAAAAGGCTGAGCTTCAGGGGCAAAGCAGAGCAAGAATCGAAGCAAGATTCCTGACACCAAGAGCAAAAAACTTTGTTGAAACCCCTGAAGTTGCCGAACTTACCAATACTGTGCAGCTCTGGAATACGACAGGATATCCCGTCCATATCATCGGTCCAACAGGATGTGGAAAAACAACACTTGCTCTGGCGGTTGCAGAGAGACTTAATCGACCTGCTGTATGGATAAACGGCGATGCAGAGATGACCACATCAGACCTGGTGGGCGAGTACAACCAATACCTGGAGGAACGCTATATCGACAGGTTTGTTCACAACGTCTTCAAGAGCAGGGAAACTGTTCAAAAAGGCTGGGTTGATAATCCCCTGACCCTTGCATGTATGCACGGGTATTCCTTTATCTACAACGAATTTTCCAGGACCAAACCAGAGGCTAACAACGTCCTGCTATCGGTCTTCGAAGAAGGGATACTTGAAATCCCGACTAAAGCAGGGGAAGAACGATACATCAAAGTACATCCGGATTTTAAGGCTATATTAACCAGCAACTCAATAGACTACGCCGGGGTTTTCCAGCCGCAAGACGCTTTACTCGATAGGATGGTAGCCATACACATGGACTTCTACGGTTTCGATACTGAAGTAGAGATTGCCAAAGCACAAACTGGCATATCAACAAAAGAGGCGAAAAGAATAGTGAAGATCGTCAGAGTGTTAAGAGACAGGCTGCCCGATGAGCAAAAACCCGGAACAAGAGCAGCCATCATGATCGCACAGGGATTAAAACTGCTGAACGGTCATGGCGCAGCAGACTTTGAAAAGACGTGTTTCACCGTACTGGCGTCCAAAACCAGGAGGCTTGAAGACATGACTGAAAGACGGAGACTGGTAAAGGAGATAATCAATGAAACAAAGACCGCCGGTAGTTAGAGTGCTGGATGCATCTGTATATACGAAGATAGCGGGTGAGCTGCGCAAAAGTCTGCCCGGAAAGGTTGTTATAGATATAGACAGAGCCGTGGACGCAAGATGGAAAGAAGATCGTTTTACTGAGGTCAAGACACAACCGGAGATAGCCAGGATGGCAATTGCGGATGCTCTTGGAGAGGAACATGCACCACCTGAAGTAGAAGAAGAGCTGCCCCAGAGAAGGAAAGAATGGTGGCAGAGGAGTATCGATTCCGGCCTGGGAGGTCACACCCGCGACCCGGGAGAATTAAGAGAGGGCATGAATAGCTATGCACACCAGTTCCAAAAGGATATCCAAAATGTCAGAAAGAGAATGTTCGAGAGGCGGTAGTGTGGCTGCCATGAGACCATGTGCGATACGGAGAAGGGAAGCTATCCCCAAAAAATCCCGTATACATATAGATGCCCGGATAACAAACGATGCTGAATTCGAGAAAATGTTGGAAAGCGTGGACGACATGGACGAAATAGCGTTAAAAGAAAGGGTCAAGGAAATTACAGGGATAATATGGAATAAGAGGAAGAGGATAGCTATGGGCAGGAAGATACGCCGCCTCAAGGACTTAGAGGCAAATATTCATGAGAAAAATGAGGATATGAAACTGGAAATCAGAAGAAAGCAAGGTGAAATAAGCAGCTATGTAAAGCAATTCATGGGCTATGAGAGGTGATGTTATGGAAAAAGATGAGCGGGAAGGATATCTCTATGGAACAGGAAGAAGAACGAAGAATCAGGCAAGGATGTTCAAACAGGTCCTCAAATGGGGGCATATGCATCCGAAAAGAGGTGCGGAACATGGGGGCTAACGAGTGGTGGCAGAGAGGCATGGCATATGAGCGAAAAAGCAGAAAAGAGGTGAAATAGCATGGCTGAGAAAAGGTTTGCTGGCGCAAACAGGATATGCCCTTATTGCAGCAATATAATAGAGAACATTAACTTAAACTATTGTCCGAACTGTAACAATGTTTTCTGGTCTCCGTTACTGCGCAGTGTGTTATAGGGATGGTAAAATAGGAGTAATAATATGACAAGGAAAGGTGTGCTGATTTGTGAGCTGACCGACAATGTATACAGGACGAATATCGGGGTCATACGTGCTCAGTTCTCCCGTCATGTAAGGATAGATATCGAGAGGACGATCAATGAAAATAGTGAGAAGATGGTTCAAATCTGGAGCCAGCACCCTGAGGTGGTGAGGTCTGCAGTTGAACATGTGCTGGGTAAGAAGTATGCAGATATTTTACAGAGAGAGGTGTGATAATGGTAACTTGGAGTCCACTTGAGGAAAGAATGAGGGCTGAGCAAGAGAGAATAGAGAGACAATCCAAAAGAGGCCAGGAAAGAGATAGAATAGGAAGAATTCGTGTAGAAGGCTGGCGTGAAGAAATCGAGAAAAGGGCAGAGACGAGAAGAACTGCGGGAGAGGAATGGAGAGCGGAAGCAGGAAAGTGGCGTGGAGAATTAGAAATAAAGCGTGCAGAGAGGACAGCTACAAACGAAGGGTGGCGGCCGGAGGCAAAAAAGTGGCGTGAGGCAGCGGAAAGAAGGCATAAAGAGTGGAGAGAAGCCTCAGAGAAAAGAGTAGAAGAAGCAAGAAATAAGTCTGGAGAAAGAGGGACGGAATTTCTATCCAGATCAATGAGGTGGTGGTGAAATAAATGGTGAATACAAGACCACTGACGCCAAAGAGAAGCCCAGAGGAGATCAAGGATAGGTTTGAAGATAATAAAAAGATGCATAAAAAGAGAATCGAGGAACTTAAACGGGAAGAAGTTGAGATAGAAAAAATTGATGCAGTAATCGAGGATGTGAGGCTTTACAGCGACACATCATATTTCGTCAAGGAGTTTGATGGATGTTATCCAACAGATAAGCTATGGGAAAAGCGACCCAAACTGTATGGTGACACCGATGTAATTGTTATAGACGTGAAAACCCAGGGAGGCAGGAGCATAAGCAGCGTGTTTCCAGTTGTTTTAAAATTCGATGGGACACTTGAATGCAATGCATTAAGCAGACGGTCACGCCTCAGGAGAAACAGATTTGCCGCTTTCCTTAAGCATTACAGGATAACCGAAAAAATAGAGGGATACAGCATACCTGAAAAAATGAATGAATGGAAGGGAATGAACATAGAGGTAGTGAATTACATGGGAATGGATCAAATCTTCATCCCCGACCATCTGGTCAGGGATCCATAATAAGGAGGATGAATAATGAATCAGGCACAGTATGAACTGCAAAAAGCAGCAAGAACCAGAAGAAATGAGATGCGAAAGCGCGGCAGAGCAGGGAAAGAAGGCTATCTGGCAAGGAAGATAATGGCGAGGAGAAGATACTTCGCACAGAAAAGAGAAGCGACAGATAGCAGGTTTGAGGGAATAAAGCAGGCGCGAATCGATAGAGGAATGCAGAAGATGGATAAAAAAGCTGTAAAGTTCTCAGCAAAGACAGCGAGATGGAATAAGGGATGGGATAAAATGAGAGTAAAATGGGAAGCAAGAATAAGGAGGTGAAAGAATATGACTGGATTAATACCTGAAGGTTCCGGAGGTCTGGCAGATGCGATAGACAGGATTCTGGACAAAGGCTTAGTGATAAACGCCGATATTTCAGTATCAGTTGCAGGCACAGAGCTGCTTGGCATCAAGATAAGGGCTGCTCTCGCATCCTTTGAGACGGCAGCGCGGTATGGTCTTGAGTTCCCATCAGGAACCAACCTGAACGCAGTTGGCTGGAGAGAAGCAGATAAAGTAAAAGCAAGCTGTCCTGAATGCGGAAATCGAAGGGAGGAACAATTACTAATAGAAGAGGGCTGCCCCATATGCGGCTGGGCAAGCCAGCTACGAAGAAAAGCCCTGGTATCCATGGCATGAAAAAGGGAAGCGTCTGCATAAAAAGTGGATATGTATTCCACTACCGCTGCCCTGAATGCCATTACCTGGTGGAAAAGGAGATGCTTTTCAGCAGAGGCTGCCCCTTTTGCGGCTGTGTAAGCGAGCAAATAGATATCATCGATGATAAGGATGTCATATGGGTAACAACAGAACTGCCCAATGTTGATGAGGAGAGCTTAACCATTGATGTAGATGGCAATACACTCCTGATATCTGCCGGAAGTTTCAGGAGAATTGTTCCACTGCCTTATGCTGTGGAGCAGGTTATTGAAAAAACATATAGAAACGGTGTATTGGGAATAATACTTAAGAAAATATCCAGGTGAATAATTATGGAAAGTGGAAAAAGCAAGAAAGAAAAGAAAGAAGAAGGGGAAGAGCTCAGTACGGTAGAAAGCGTTGTAAGCCAGTTCATACCGGGTCTTGGCGGGATTGTCAAAGCTCTGGAAAAATCCTCGCCTGAATTCAGGAAAAGGATTGCAGAGACCGATGCAGAGATAAAGCACAGAATAGAAACAGGCTGGAGCAGCAAACCAAGAGTGGATTACGGCATATCTATAAGACCTCTTGTATCTGAGAGAAAAGAGGCAAAGCCGAAAAGGATTGAAAAGAAGCCAGAGGTGAGAGTAGAAGCGCCTCCTGAAAGGGAACCAATTATTGATGTTTTTGAGGAGAAGGAGCACATTTCTGTGATAGCAGAACTGCCGGGTGTTGAGGAAAAAGAGCTTGATATAAAACTGAAGGATAACATCCTTGAAATTTCTGCCGGAAAGTACAGTAAAATTATCACACTGCCGTCAGCAGCAAAATCCATTATTGAGAGAACATACAAGCACGGCATACTGCAGCTTAAGATAGAAAGGAGTTGTTGAAAAATATGGAACCGCAGATAAAAGCGCCCAGAGTCACGCCTCTGGAGGGCGTGTACACGTATTGCTTCGCAATACGTGGGCGCGGAGTCGAGAACCCGCAGGGTTTCGGCATGATGAACGCAGATTTGTTCTTTGGTTATCTTCATAAAAGGGATAGACAATGCCAGTTAAAATAGATGAAGACAATCTTAAACAGGGTTTGCTCGGCTTAGTTGTGGCGCTCGTAGAGATCATTCAGGAAGTCCTTGAGAGGCAGGCTTTGCGAAGGATCGAAGGCGGAAGGCTGAATGATGTGGAAATAGAGAGGCTCGGCATGGCGTTATCAGATTTGAACGAGGCTCTGGATAGCATAAAGAAAGATAATGACCTTGAAGATGCAGTAAAATCAGTGCGGGATGGTCTTGATCAGGTGGCTGATGAAGTGATAGATAAGTTTTTGAATCCAAGAAGGTGGGAGGAGGCTGAAAAGGTATGAAAAACTTTAAGAGCGAAAGTCAGGAAATCGGGGAGGGAAGATACCTCTACTGCATTATCAATAGCGGAGCCATGTTAAATCTTGGCGGCATAGGAATAGAGGACAGCACAGTTTACACGATTCCCCATGAGGATATTGCCGCAGTTGTGCACTCCTGTATGGCAAATCCTTATGAAACAAAGGACAATGAGAAAGCAAAAGGGTGGGTTTTAGCGCATAACTATGTGATTGACTGCGCAACCAAAAAATTCGGCACGGTTTTGCCTTTTTCCTTTGATACCATTGTCAGAGGTGGTGATGATACGCTCAAAGACTGGCTGAGCAAAAGCTGCGAAAAGCTAAAAGGGGAGCTTGAGAGGGTTAAAAATAAAGCGGAATATTCAGTGCAAGTCTTCTACGAGCATGAAAAGCTCGCTGGGAAACTCGTGAACGATGATCAGGAACTAAAGGGACTGAAAGAGAAGATGGAAAAAATGCCAAAGGGCGCAGCCTACTTATTTCAGCGAAAGTTTGAACTGAAAGTAAAGGATGCGATCTCAGCAGGAATAGCAAAGCTCGCCGATGAGTTTGGCGGAAGGATACGAGAACATGTTGAGGAAATGAAGGTTCAGGAGAATACCTCGCAGGTGCCTGAAAAATACAGGGATAAGAAGCTGACTGTTGCTCTTACCCTTCTTGTCAAGGAAGATAAGGTCGAAAAGCTCGGCGAGGTGCTGGACGAGATAAACAAACGTGACGGCTTTGCTGTTCGCTTCACAGGACCATGGGCGCCTTTCAGTTTTGTTGGGTTGAGGGAGGAAAATGAAGCCTGAAATAGCTTTCAGCCCCCCCTTGTTTCCACTGGAACATCAAAGGTTAAGGAGGAGCGAAGATGAAACCTGAACGAGAGAACAATTTTGTGGATTTGCTGGACAGACTCCTGAATAAAGGGCTTGTATTAAATGCGGATTTGATCATATCTGTCGCAGGCGTGCCTTTGATTGGAATTAGCTTGAAAGCCGCACTTGCAAGCATAGAGACGATGCTCGACTACGGGATGATGGAGGCATGGGATCAAAGCACAAGGGAATGGTATGCAAATCATTGCATGAAAAACGAGATACCAATTATTCAGGATGAGACAATCATTTACAGAACATTCGGATCTATCTGGCACAGTCAGGGCATCATTCACACCTGGAGACCAGGCTTCTGGTACCTCACGAACAAAAGGCTTCTCCTGTGGAGAAAGGAGCCTGCTGAGATGCTTTTTGAGACTCCGCTGGAGAAGATAGAGGGGCTCGCGATTAGCAGGGAAGTCCATTTCCAAAAAGAGCGCGAGGAAATTTACCTGCAATTCGATGGCAAAGGTGCTCGAATTCACGTATCGAATACCAGGGAGTTCAAAGAGGCGCTCGAAAGCGTTGGAGTGCTTGAGAAAGAGTTCTCAATCCCGTGCGAGCGCGTACCTTTGCCTGAGGGCGGAAACCCTGAAAAAGTACTTATTGCGTGAGGAGTATCAATCGTGAAGGGAATGGGATGAATTTGTTAGAGCAATCACAATTTTTGAAGAAAAGCTTGAAGTTCATTCTTTTTGGCGGAAAAGGCGGCGTTGGAAAGACAACGTGTGCAGCAGCAACTGCTTTACATCTTGCCAGGACCAACCCGGATAAAAAGATACTGGTCTTCTCCGCAGACCCTGCGCACTCGCTCTCGGATAGCTTTGGATTAGTCCCCGTATTTAAATACGGGGTCTTAGGCGATGAGGTTACGGCGATAAAAGGCTTCGAAAATCTCTACGGCTTGGAGATAGACGCAAAGAAGCTGCAGGAGAAATTCAGGATAGAACACGATGTCGATATATTTGACTTAGCTACAAGGGCAATGTACTTCGACAGGGACATACTTCTGGATTTTTTCTCCTTCTCGTTACCAGGAATGGACGAACTCATGGCAGTAATGAAGATCATCGACCTCCTGAATGCCGGCGAATACGATCTGGTAATCCTTGATACGGCGCCAACCGGGCATACGATTCGCTTGCTGGGCTACGTCGACCAGATGCTCGAACAAATCAACGTCATGGAAAAGTCGCAGGAGAAGTATCGATACGCTGAGGCGGGATTCAAAGGAAGGTACGTGAAGGACGAGGCTGACAGGTTCTTAGACAGGCTGAGGGGTGATATCAGGAATATAAAATCCATCCTTACAGATTCTAATACAACTGAATTTGTTGTGGTTGCACCCCCGGAAGCGATGGGCGTATATGAAACAGAGCGACTTCTCACAGCTCTCAAAAAGAATAAAATTCCTGTAAACCATATAATTGTTAACGGAGTTAATCCAGAAGTAGAGTGCGATTTCTGCAATTCTAAGAGAGAAAACCAGGAGAAGTATATCAAAGAGATGAAGGAGAAATTCACTGAGTATGAGCTCATCAAAATGCCTCTATTCCCCCACGAAGTTCGAGGAGCAGAGAATTTAAGCGAATTCGCACATGTTTTGTTCGGGAAAGCCTACGAATATACGCCTCGTCCAATCGAACGATTAGAACTCCGCAGGGCTGTCATATCGAAGATGCCGGAGCTGCTGGGGAAAGAGCTGCAGTTCCTGTTCTTCGGAGGTAAAGGCGGCGTTGGCAAAACAACATGCGCAGCCGCAACTGCGCTATACCTTGCTAAGACTAATCCATACAGGAAAATACTCATATTCTCAGCCTCGCCTGTGCATTCGCTGTCAGACAGCTTTGAGTGCAGGATAGGTGATAAAGGCGCTGCGATTCTCCCCAACCTGTTCGCCCTTGAGATGGATGCAAAGAAACTATTCGAGGACTTCAAGAAAAGATATATAGAAGAGATAAATGCGGTGTTCGACGCTCTTGAGGGTGAGAGACGGGTAGACCTATCCTTTGAGCGGCGCACAACGCTTGACCTTTTCTCCCTGACTCCGCCTGGATTGGATGAAATCATGGCATTGGCGAAGATAACGGAATTCACAGAAACCAGAGAATACGACCTGTTTGTATTGGATACAGCGCCGACTGGGCATTTGTTACGATTGCTTGAGCTCCCGGACATAGTTATGGAATGGTTGGACAAACTCGTTAAAACGCTGCGCAAATATGACATGATGCGAATAGCCGAAACCCTAAAGCTCCTGCTGGAGACGAAAAAGAAAATCAGGGACACGCAGAGAACCCTGACAGACCCGGAAAAAACCGAATTCGTTACCGTAACGATTCCAGAAGCTATGGGGATATTCGAGACAAAACGACTTCTAGAAGAGCTGCGCAGCCTCAGAATCCCTTCAGAGTACATCATAATCAACAAGGTTATTCCCCTGTCTGCGTGCAGTTTCTGCTCCTCAAAAAGAAAAGAACAGGAGAAATATATCGAAGAGATCAGCGGCTTATTTGCCGGGAATGCTCTCACCGAGATGCCCATGCTGCCCGGCGAAATCAGGGGAATAGATGCACTGTCGAATTTCGCCGAAATCATGTATGGAGGTTAGATGAAGCCTGAACGCGAGAACAATTTTGTGGAGCTGTTGGACAGACTCCTGAATAAAGGGCTTGTATTAAATGCGGATTTGATCATATCTGTCGCAGGCGTGCCTTTGATTGGAATTAGCTTGAAAGCCGCACTTGCAAGCATAGAGACCATGCTTGAATATGGGATGATGGAGGCATGGGATAAAAGCACAAGGGAATGGTATGCAGATCATTACATGAAAAACGAGATACCAATTATTCAGGATGAGACAATCATTTACAGAACATTCGGATCTATCTGGCACGGTCAGGGCATCATTCACACATGGAAGCCAGGTTTCTGGTACCTCACGAACAAAAGGCTTCTCCTGTGGAGGAAGGAGCCTGCTGAGATGCTTTTTGAGGCTCCGCTGGAGAAGATAGAGGGGCTCGTGATTAGCAGGGAAGTCCATTTCAAAAAAGAGCGCGAGGAAATTTACCTTCAATTTGATGGCAAAGGTGCTCGAATTCACGTATCGAATACCAGGGAATTCAAAGAGGCGGTTGAGAAAGCTGCCGCAAGAAATCTTGAAAAGGAAATTACAGGCGAAGAACAGAAACTTCACAGGATAAAGGCAGAGATTGAAGGCATGACAGCATCATCGAAAGAAGAAGAGCTCGCGCTAATTGCTGCCTGAAGATTTGATGCGATCATAAAGCAAATAAACCGCGGATGAACGCGGATAAACGCAGATAGCGGCTTAATAAATCTGCGTTCATCTGTGTTTATCTGCGGTTTTTTAGAAGCAGGAAAACTGAGGTAAGAATATGGTAACAGACGAAATAATACTGCGCGTGGCAGAGGCGCGCCACAGGGATGCTGGCAGGGGCATTGCCAGAATTGGCAAGGATGTCATGCAAAAGCTCGGCATGGTGAGCGGCGATGTTATAGAGATTCGAGGAAAAGGAATCGCTCCGGCTATTGTATGGCCGGCGTATCCAGAGGATAGCGAGGATATCATGCGCATCGACGGGAATATCAGAAGCAATGCGGGCGCAGCGATAGACGAGAAAGTTATAATACGCAAAGTAGAGGCATCACAGGGCGAGAGGCTCACCATTGCATCCACACAGCCCATTAAAATTATTGGAGGCAGCGATTACCTGTGCAAGATACTGGAAGGGCGTCCTGTTGTCAGCGGGCAGAGAATCAGGGTAGACATGGTGGGAAGACCTCTAACCTTTGTGGTTGCAGAGACCCAGCCGTCTGGTATTGTGATTTCAACCAGAAGCACGCAGATCGTTTTAAAGGAGAAAATAATCGAGGAAAAAAGACCTGCCACCCATGTCGCATACGAGGACATTGGGGGTCTGCGCCGTGAGGTGGGTCTGGTTCGTGAGATGGTTGAGCTTCCCATCCGCCACCCGGAGCTCTTCCAGAAGGTAGGGATCAATCCACCCAAAGGTGTGCTGCTGCACGGACCTCCAGGTACAGGAAAAACCTTACTGGCAAAGGCGCTTGCAAACGAGACTGCTTCAGGTTTTATTTATATCAGCGGTCCTGAGATCATGGCGAAGTACTATGGCGAAAGTGAGCAGAGGCTCAGGGATATATTCGAGGAGGCAGAGGCAAATGCACCCTCAATAATATTCATCGACGAGTTTGACTCAATAGCCGCAAAAAGAGAAGAGGTAAGCAGTGAGAAGCAGCTTGAACGCAGGGTTGTTGCACAGCTTTTATCCCTTATGGATGGACTGAAAGCAAGGGGCGATGTCATTGTTATTGCAGCAACCAATAAACCAAATCTGATAGATGAGGCGCTGCGCAGGGGAGGGCGGTTTGACAGGGAGATTGAGATCGGCATTCCAGACCGCAACGGCAGGCTTGAGATACTGGAAATTCATACAAGGGGAATGCCCCTTGGAGATGATGTGAAACTGGAAGAACTTGCAGATATTACTCACGGGTTTGTGGGCGCGGATCTTGAATCCCTCTGTAAAGAGGCTGCCATGCATGCCATTCGCAAGATTCTTCCGGAAATCGATATCGAGGCAGAGATACCTGCTGAGGTGCTGGACAGATTAAGGGTTACAGAGGAGGATTTCGATGAGGGGCGAAAGAGTGTCGAGCCCTCAGCCATGCGAGAGGTGTTTATCGAGGTGCCGAAGGTGGAGTGGAAAGATATCGGAGGGCTTGATGATGCAAAGCAGGATCTGATAGAGGCTGTGGAATGGCCCCTCAAGTATCCTGAAGCCTTTGCTGCTCTTCATTCAAAACCTCCCAGGGGCATACTGCTGTTCGGTCCTCCAGGTACAGGTAAAACAATGCTTGCAAAGGCAGCCGCCACCCAGAGCGAGGCAAATTTCATCAGCATCAGAGGCCCGGAATTGTTCAGCAGATATGTCGGGGAATCTGAAAGAGCAGTGAGAGAGACCTTTAGAAAGGCAAAACAGGCTGCACCTGCGATCGTATTCTTTGATGAGTTCGATTCCATTGCTCCTGTACGGGGAGCAAGCTCTGATTCACGTGTAACAGAACGCGTGGTAAGCCAGATCCTGATCGAGCTGGACGGCATGGTGGAACTGAAAAACGTGGTCATTATTGCTGCCACAAATCGCCCGGATATAGTTGACCCTGCGCTTCTCAGACCAGGAAGGTTTGACCGATTGATCTACATTCCTCCTCCCGATGCAGAAGGGAGAAAGAAGATATTCAAAATCCATCTGGCTGAAAAGCCCATAGCGGATGATGTGAATATTGAAGAACTGGCGCAGAGGACAGAGGGGTATGTGGGCGCAGACATCGAGGCTATATGCAGAGAGGCTTCAATGCTGGCTTTAAGAGAATTTATTAAACCCGACATGGAGCGTGAATATGTAAAAGAACGGGTTAAAGAGATTATAATAAAAAAGAAGCATCTTGAGATGGCAATAGGGCGCATCATGCCAACAGCATCAAAAAGCAAGCTCAAGAAATATGAAAGCATGGCAGAAGAATTTGTAAAACATGTGGATGTAGAGGATAAAGATGATAGAGGCTCTCAGTATAAGGACGGAAACTCGCCTCAACATAGAACGTAGTGAGATTGCTTTATATCTCAAGGGTGATATGGTGTATATAATATATATTCATGTTAATGATGCTATGAAATTCAAGGAGGCAATCGAGAAAGTTTCTTCAAAGAAGCTTGAAAAGGCTTTTGAGGAAAGAAGCACAGTAATTATCGCTTGAGTTAAATGTAGACGGTGAGAAATGGCAGAAATACCTGATAATAAGAACAAATTGCCTGTATTGTTTTTTGCAATATCAGCATGCATTGCCCTTGCCTTTTATGTAGGCATTGTGAAAAATGAAACGATCTTCTACTTCCATTTTTTCTATATCCCCACCGTCCTTGCCGGGATATGGTATCACAGGAAAGCTATTTACGTTGCACTTGGGCTGGGTATGGTGCATATTTTTGTGACGTTCCTCTCTTTACATCCTGTTTCCCTGAATGAATTCGGAAGAGTGACCAT
>Ga0180732_1000902_pt1 | contig 21090 bp, 36 predicted proteins | sample KR11_01MetaG_FD_148674 | JGI IMG/M metagenome (GOLD analysis project Ga0180732, IMG submission 148674) | Groundwater microbial communities from the Olkiluoto Island deep subsurface site, Finland - KR11_0.1 MetaG | ecosystem: Environmental > Aquatic > Deep subsurface > Groundwater | place... | reverse complement strand
TCATCTTAAATATACCGAGGAAGATAATCTGATTTGTGTTTTCAAATCCTCTGATCCAAAGAAGGTTGAGAAGAGGAAGAAGAAATGAAAGAACGAATATATGGACAATGGGCAGGAGATCCCAAGGGCACAAAAGAAGATATTAAACGATGTATCGAAGAAGTATGGCCCATAGGGGGACGTTGGAATTCCTATCAATGTTTACGCAAGCGGGGATATGGCCCTGAGGGATTATACTGCCGACAGCACGCAAAAAAACACGAGGAGAGGCAGAAATGAAAATCATCCTGACATATCCTGATCTCGGGGAAGAGGCTACAAAGTGTTTGATCGAATGGATAGAGGAACGTATGGCCGATAAATCATGGGAAAATATCACTCCCCTACGATTTGCCGACAAAGTAGAGGTGGAAAGATGATCCGAGTTTGCGCATATTGTTGTGAGATTTTTGGTGAGAAAGAACCCTTTGAAAACAAAGAAGAGACCCATGGCATTTGCTTGATATGCCTCCCGATAGTGATGAAGGAGTTTGAGAATCAAATGAAGGTAATCAGGGGGGTTGAAAAATGACATTCTGGATAGGGGTTATCATAGGAATTATTATCGGTTCTTTTTCAACCGCTTTAGCCATTGGACTTTGCATGATGGCGAAGGAGGATTAAATGTGGGCACTTGGGAAAGACGATCCGGTTAGGCACGACTTTGGTGGGCAAAATTCACCATTGGCCATTTGTGGATGGAAGGGGGAGCCTCCCCTTGATTATTGTGCAGTTAAGGTTGTCAAATGTGAGCAATGTCTTTCATTGTGGCCTACCTATAAAGGGAATGGAGGGAAGAAATGATTTCTATTGAATGGGAAACACCGCAGGATTTTTTTGATGAACTCAATAAAGAATTTTGTTTCGTCTATGATGTAGCGGCATCTTCACAGAACTCAAAATGTGAAAGGTTCTTCTCAAAAGAAAAAGATGGACTTAAACAAAGGTGGTATCGATGTGGAAGTTCGATTTGGCTTAATCCGCCTTATGATAAGTCAATCGGTTTATGGATTAAAAAGGCTTATAAATCATCACAAGTAGGCTGTACGATCGTTTGTTTAATTCAAGGTAGATCCACGGATACAAAAATGTGGCACGATTATGTGATGAAGGCCAGCGAAATCAGATTTATTAGGGGAAGATTACAATTCTTATTAAATGGAAAACAAGGGGAAAATGGTTGTAACATTTCAAGTGTCGTGGTGATCTTTCGACCATATTGTAAGGGGCCTCCAACAACTTGTTCTATTAACACGAAAGGAGAACGAATCGGGTGAAATGTCCCTTCTGTGCCTCGTACGTAGAACCCAAAGACAACTGGCGCAGCATCCTGGTTGCCTTTATCTTTGCCCTTTTGATGGGTTTTCTTGGAGGACTCTTTTTCTCCGATTGGAAGATGGTATCAAAGCTCGATAAACAGATAGAGAAGGATAATCGGATAAAAAAAGACCTGAGAGATAATTTTGTGCCAAGTCGGCCAGAGCCAAAAAAGAAAGGATAGATGAAAAAACTATCTGATTATCTCTTCTACCAAGACGATTGGGCAACGATATATTGTGGCGATTGTCGAGAAGTCCTGCCCCTACTTGAACCAGTGGATTTAGTGGTTACAAGCCCTCCCTATGATGATTTAAGAGAGTATGGGGGTTTATACCATAAAGGCAATATTCCAATCATCAATTTAATTAAAGATGGGGGTATTATGGTTTGGGTTCAGGGTGATGCTACGGTTAATGGGTCTGAATCATTATCTTCTTTCCAAACCGCCATTGGATTTGTAAGTCAAGGGTTCAATCTCCATGATACTATGATTTATGTAAAAGATTCTATCCCCGCTCCACAAAGTAACCGATATAACCAAATGTTTGAATATATGTTTGTATTTAGTAAGGGAACTCCCAAAACTTTTAATCCAATTATCGTCTCGACCCGTGGATATAAACCTTCAAAAAGTAGTACCAAAAGATATCCAGATGGGACAACCGAAAGGCTGAAATATGAACAAGGCAAACAATTCAGAACAGATGGAAATATTTGGTTTTATAATACAGGGTTTATGAAATCAGCGAAAGAAAAATATATCTTTGAACATCCAGCAATTTTCCCAGAAAAATTAGTCACTGACCATATACTATCATGGTCTAACAAGGGAGAAATTATCCTCGATCCCTTCCTCGGCTCCGGCACAACCTGTGTGGCAGCCAAGAACCTCAATCGTAAATCTATTGGGATAGAGATTGAATCTAAATATTGTGAGATTGCAGTCAAAAGACTTAGACAAGAAGTATTTGATTTTAGAAAAGGATAAGAGATGGACACAAACTTTAATTTCTATATTGCCGGCCTCATCTGCGCCGGTGGGGTGGTGGTCATGGGGATACTCTTTATCCTCATGGTGATTAGGGCAAGGATTTTTGAATAGAGGAGGATAAAATATGGACGGATATTATTATCTTCATACAGAAGGAAATTTAATTTTTAAACCAGCCATCATTGCCGATGATCCTCATTACTTTGATTCCCCTTTTGTAAAAAAAGTTTGGTGTCTCGACAAGACAGATCGCCTTTGTGCGTGGAAAATTGTGCTTGAAGCACTTTCAATGGGTTGTTCAATCTCCAGGGCAAGAGAATTGGCCGGGAAATGGAAACTTACATTTGATGATTCCATCGAATTATTGAAGCGAACACCCAGGAATGAAATCACCGAGGCAATGACTAAGGGGATGGATATTTTTATCAAAGAAATTTTGGGGATGGAGATAGAACGGTTTTGGGCAATAAGTAAGGCAAAAATAGAAGATGGTTAATGATATGCCCGATCAAGACGGTTATTTTTAGGGAATAATATGTATATTAAAAAGGGCTATAATCCAATTTCTGCATTGAATCATCCTCCGAGCTGGAAGGGGAAACATCATTCTGAAGATACTAAAAGAAAAATGAGTAATATAAAACATCCTTCCGGTAAGAACCACCCATGGTATGGACGGCACCATACAAAAGAACAGAAAGAGAAAATAAGTGGCAAAAATAATTATTTTTACGGAATTCATATGAGAGGTAAAGATAGTCCTAATTATATTGATGGTAGAAGCCCCTTAGCAGACAGAATTAGAAAAAATGAAAAATATAAAGAATGGAGATTAATGGTTTTAGGTAAAGACAAGTTCACTTGTCAAGAGTGTAGAAAGAGAGGAGTATGGTTAGAAGTTCATCATATAAATCCTTTAATGCAAATTATTAAAGAAAATAATATTGATACCCTTGAGAAAGCGTTAATCTGTGTGGATTTATGGATTATTACTAATGGCACTACTCTATGTTTAGAATGTCATTATAAATACAAAAGAAAGAAAAAACAATGCCTAAAGACGGATACCCTTTAAACTTTGAACTTGAAAGAATTAAGGGATGGGATCTTCAAACGGATGGAGTTGAAGGGTTACTCAATCTCATTGAAGATTGTTGGTGGACTCCCGAATGGGGATTCGTCAAAAAAAATGGACGAACTCATTCATTTAGAAGGCCGTGTGTTAAGTTGGAGCTTCATACGGCTGGTTGGAGCGGGAACGAGGATATTATTAGGGCATTACAAGAACAAGATATGTTTTGGTTACTTTATTGGGTGAAGTCTGAAAGAGGAGGCCATTTTTACTTTGAGATCCCAAAATCCAAACAAGAAAGGAGAATAAAATGAAGAGTTTCCCTAAAACTATCTTTGTAAATATTGAAGAATCTTCCGGAGGAGATCAATACTTTGAAATTCTTACCGAGTACCAATTTCTTGATAAAGAACAAAAGGTAGCCATCTATGAACTCAAGGAAATAAAGAATCTCAAGATCAAGAAGTCTTTGGAGTAATATCCAAACAAGGGGCGGGTGGTCGGGGCAAATAATCCGCTCCTTTATCGCTCAGCCCCCGCCTGAGGGTAGCCGGCTGATATAAACCAGAGGGGTCGCCATTCAAAGGCACAACCCTCCATCATCATAGTCAGATGGGCAAATATTAAGGCTGGCAGCGGGGAGGAAGGAGGCTCAATGATACTTTCTGAACAACATCTTTTAGAATTACGGATTGAATTGGAAGAATTAATCACCGAAAGAGAAAGTATGATTGCAACAAACTTTCAAAGAGTGCATCTTGAACAGTCTATGGCTTATGAAGATGATGCCTTTCAGATTATCACAAATCGCATGAAAGCGATTAGGGAAACATTAATACATTTAGGAGAAAAATAGAAAGGAGATTCTATGAGAAAATGGCTGATTAAATTAAGAAAAGATGGCATTAGGTATCGCTTTCTAAGGTGGTCTGTTCCTTTGATATTATCCCATCATCATGTCGGTAGAAATGGAAGCGGGAGAAGGAAGAAAAACGTATGGGATTTATCGGCACCAAAGACAGAGGGATTGGAGGATCAAATCTCTAACGAATACCGCACCTCTCACCTGGGGAAATTCCCTGGGAAGAATATGGGAGATTAATCTTATAAGAAAAGGGGGAATCAAAATGCAAAAACAAATAATAACTAAAGGTTTTACTATTCGAGGAGCTGACGGGAACGATTTGAGGATATCAGAAACCGTAGAAAGAGATCAGGTAGTCATATCCATTCAACAGAATGATGATAAGGCAAAATTGGCAACGGTAAGATTGGATAAGGAACAATTTAATGCCTTTTTTGACATCAGGTATGAAATTGGCATCAAACATCCAATTGAATCTGAAGAAAAGGAGGAATGAATGGAACAAGCAATTACAAATCCAAACGAATTAGTTGAACTGGAAGGGATTGGGCCATCTTGCAAATGTGGTTGTGGTCAAAGAGTTCAAAAGGGTAGAAAACAGCCATGGAATAATTTCATTTACGGTCATAACAGAAAAAACGTGAAAGATACTAAAAGATATAGGGGAAATGATTATAAACAAATAGGAACTGGTTCAAATATTAAATTAGAACACAGAATTATTGCCGAAGAAGTTCTTGGAAAACCATTACCACCATCCGCCGTCATACATCATCTTGGCATGAAATATGATAACCATTTAATAGTAATCTGCGAAAACGATGCTTACCATTTTTTACTTCATAGAAGAGAACGTGCCTACCGAGCAACGGGGAATTCTAAAATGAGAAAATGTACTATTTGTAAGGAATGGGATTTCCCGGAAAATTTATATGTATATCATGGAAAGTATGAATGTTATCGTCATCAATCCTGTAATACTAAATATCTGAAATTCAGAAGACTCTATCAACAAAGGAGGATATCATGAGTAATGAAGTTTTAAATCCAGAAGAAATTGTTGAATTAGAAGGAGTAAAAATTAAAAGAAGTGAAATTGATCTAATTAAAAGAACAATCTTTATCGGTGCGACAGACGATGAATTGGCTTTATTCTTTTGGGAATGCCGTCGGCGTGGTGTTCACCCGATGGATAGATTAATTTATCCAGTTGTCCGCAAAGACAAGACAGGGAATCGTCGTGTAACGTTTCAGATGGGAATCGATTATCTCCGGGCCGCCGGAGAGGAAACAGGAAGATATGTCGGGCAGAAACCCATGCAGTACGGCACTCCCATTAAACAAGGAGAAATCAATGTCCCGGAGTGGGCGGAAGCCATAATCCTGAGAAAAGATCCCGAAACCGGAGAAGTGGTCGAAATCCCGCATCGAACTTACTGGAAAGAATATTATCCAGGAGAAGATTTAGGTTTCATGTGGAGAAAGATGCCGATGAATCAACTCGGAAAGTGTGCTGAAGCAGGAGCCCTCCGAAAGGCATTTCCACGTAAACTTGGCGGTCTTTACATCAATGAAGAGATGGAGCAAGCTGAAGCCGTGCCTTTTACACCGATCAAAGAACCTAAGAAGAAACAAACCGAGCAACCCCAAGGAGATAATGCCCCCCCTATCGCCACCACCACCATCAAAGAAGTGACCATGACTTCAGGAAAAAAGAAAGATGGATCTCCCTGGACTCTTTATGCCATCCACGGCGAAGACGGGGAAAGATATAACACTTTCAACAAGAGCATGGCCGAGGTTGCTAAGGCATTTGGTGAGAAAAAGACCCAATGCACCATCACCTTTGAGACCACAGATAAAGGGAAGAATTTGACCGAGATCAAGGAGTTTATTGAGGAAATGCGAGAGCCAGGATCGGAAGGATAATGGACGAACTTACCTTGCAGGAAGAAGGGCATATTTATAGATTGGGTGGGCGTCGGATAATCTCTACCACCCAGGCCATTGATATTCTGGATGAACGGAGGAAAGATCCGTATTATCTTCTTAGGGGTAAACTGATTCACCTTGCCACGGCATATTACGACCGCAATGAACTTGATTTTGACAGTATCGCTGACGAGATCAAAGGTTTCTTCGATGCCTATATATCCTTCCAAAAGGCTACCGGATTCAAGCCACAATTAATTGAGCATAGACTTTACCACAAGGGCTATGTCTATGCAGGGACCATTGACCGAATAGGCCCTCTAAATGCAAATTTAAGCATTATAGATCTGAAGTCTGGAGTTCCGGCACGGGTTGACGAACTCCAAGGAACGGCATATTGGGAACTATGCCGAGTCAATAATATTCCAATCAAAAAGGTTTTTGATCTCTATCTCCATGCAGACGGAACCTATAAACTGGAGCCACTAAAAAAGAAACCAAAACTCTTATTGCCAGTATTCTTGGCAGCACTCACTTTAAAAAGATGGAGCGAAAAACTATGAACGAAATTGAAACCGTATCAAAAGAGGTAATGCCGATTAGCGAACAGGCCAGGATGATCTCAGTAATAGATCACCCTACCCTTGTGAAAGCCAATGATTTTTTTCTTGTTATTCGCCAGATGCGGAAGAAAATCGGGGATGTATTTGATCCCATTATTGAGGCCGCAAAAGAAGCCAAAAGGAAGGCCGACCTTACCCGTGCGGAAGCCGTCCGGCAAAAGGAGAAGATCGAAGAACCTCTTCTCCGAGCTGAGGCATACCTAAATGGGCAAATCACCGATTATAAACGGATCCAGGATCGAATCAGGGAAGAGGAAGAAGAAAAATTGCGTCAGAAGGCCATCAAGGAAGAGACGGAGAGACGAAAGAAAGAAGAAGACCTACGTATGAAGCAAGCTGCCGCCCTTGAGAAAGCGGGGGCTACGGAAGAAGCCGAGGCCCTTATTGAAGAAACGATTCAGGCCCAAGAAGAGCCGATGCAGGTCTATGTGGCCCCCCCTACCACGCCAAAGGTCGAATTGAACGGCATGACAACAGTTACCACATGGCACGCCGAGGTAACAGATATCAAAATTCTCTGCCTTGCCATAGGTCAGGGGAGATGCCCGACCGCATACGTGGAAGCTAATCTGCCAGCCCTGAACAAACAGGCCATTTCTCTCAAGGCAGAGATGAAAATTCCTGGGGTCAAGGCAGTCTCTGAAACCAAGAGCAGACCAACAGGTAGATAATATGACCCAAAAAGGAACCAAACCTAAACCTCAGAAGCCCATTTGCTACAATTCCCATAGGAAACAGGGTTATTGTTGGATTTGTATGTGGCGAGGATTTTGCAAGAATAAAAGAAAATAGGGTGGGTGGTCGGGAGTTTCTTGGAAGCATAAGCCCTTCCATTCCTCTTCTCCTGGCCATTGACCGTCCGCTGGTATGCGGGCATTGTGAAAGGATAGAGCGTAAAGGCGTAGTGATACAACATGAAAAAGAAACAAAAAGAGGATAATACTGAGATTGTCGGTCAGGGGTGGTGTGGTAGGATTGACCGTGAAGAAGCCGGTGTGTAAGCCGACAATCTCAGTATTAAAGACAAATGGATGCAAATCCTTACCTATCCTTTCCGTATAACGTTCCGGCTCACTTGGCCAATGAAGAGGAACAATGAAATCTAAAAAAATTATTCCGGCTCAAGTGCAGCCGGTGGTTATGTTGAAGTGGACCTTGGGTTTTCATGATCGATTCATGGGACATGGTGACTACGGAATAATAACGGAAAAGGGTGAGTTGGTTGTTTCGTTGGTTGACAGGGAATTAGCTGAGCATATTATCAGGATGCACAATGATTCCCTTAAAATATAACGACTGAACTAAGCGGCGGCGAAAGGAGTAGAAATAATGAGTGAGAATCATTTTGTAAAGGGTGATTATGAACCAACATCGGATGGCTATAAGCCGTCCGTCTTGAGTGAATTGTTATGTACCGACGACTATGTTTTAAAGTGTATAAATTGTCATGCAAAGCAGGATCTTATCATGACAGCTCATCGGATCGATGGTTATCTCGTCGGATGGATATTTGTATGTCGAAGTTGTTTTGGAGAAATCGCTGGAAAACAATTGATTCTTGTCGGTACATAACATCAAGGGTGAGGCGGCGGGCACTCACCTAATCATTTCAGCGGGCCATTCACGCTCGCCTCGACCCGCTGGTTATCAAACCGAGACTCAAATGACAAAAAGGGAAATTTCCTCTTTACAAAAGAAAATTAGGATTCTGAAAGACTGGAAAATAATTTGCATAAAAGATCAAAAATACTCTGGACAGGCTACTATACTCCCTTCAAAAAGGAAAGCCGTCATTTATAAATGGGGTGATTCAAAAGAACCCAAGGATTATTTGTTGCACGAATTATTACATTGTGCAATACGAGAACTTCTAACCCGTATGAATGGTAAAAAGATTGCGGGAAAGATAAGGGAGGCCGAAGAAACTTTTGTGCAAGATTTATGTTTATTGATAACGACTGAACTAAGCCGCCGACTGCGTACATTAATACAAAACGAGGAGGCAAAATGAGTAGTTATGAAGAGAGACGATCTGATGAATTTGAAACTCGGATTATTAGATTAGAATCTTCTCTCGAAAAGGAGAAGGAACAATCTGACTACTTTCGTCTTGAGACTAATCAGTTGACTGATGAGTTGGGGAAGGAGAGGGAGAAGGTGAAATTGATCCAAAAACACGCTGATAAACTTGGAGGGATCATCAATAGTCAGATAGATGTTAGGATAGAGAAAGAAGTAGAGTTGGAGCAAGTTGAACTCCGCCTCAAGAAGTTGGTGGGGGCGGTGGAGGCAATCATAGACTGGGTGTCAGAAGTCCAATGTGACGATGTGGGAGAGATAATTAAACGATTGAATAAAGCAATTAAGAACGATGAAGTGAAGTCCGATCTCAAGGATTATACCTCGCCTAATCTTTTAATAGAGCAATTAACGGAGAGGATCAAAGAATTGGAATATGCCCCTAATTCCCTTGGTCATAGATTAAAATATTGCAAGGAACACAGAACTATCTGTATGGAATATAATGGTAAATTAGCTTGCTGTCTTGAATCCAAAGTTAAGGAACTCGAAGCCCAACTTGCCCCAATCAAGGCTGATCCATTTAAGCGACCTAAAATTGTTTGTCTTTGTGGGTCAACCCGCTTCAAAGATGCCTTCGATGAGGCTAACTACAAGGAGACAATGGCCGGAAAGATCGTACTATCGATTGGCTTCTATATGCACGCAACTGGCAACAGGCATGGTCAGGAAATCGGGGCAACGCCTGGGCAGAAAATTGCGTTGGATGAACTACATAAAAGGAAGATTGACCTCGCTGACGAAGTACTCATCCTGAATGTTGGAGGATACATCGGAGAAAGCACTAAGTCAGAACTGGAGTATGCCAAGGCAAAAGGTAAAACGGTTCGATTTCTTGAGGCATAACGCCAAAATGAGTTGCGGCCAATAGTGGCGAAAGCCTGAAATCCGGTCAGAGTTGAGGACCCTCGAAGCTGGAGAAAGTCTTACCTATTGGCCGTCAACTCCAGTGATGGGGTATAAATTTACGGTGCAACACCTTTCTGTCTATGTAGGTAGAAAGGAGATCATCATATGAAAAAGAATAAAGGGCCAATGAGGAAAATAGTTGAATGGAGTGCATACATAGGCGGGGGACTTTTTGGATGGCAGGAAGTAAAATTAGAGTGTGGACATTTTGCCTATCTATCACCGAATCAAAAGAAAACGCATTGCAGAAAGTGTGGGGAATATTTATTTTAAGGTAGTGGATAGTTTTGGGGAGGATGATTAACATCAAGGGTGAGGCGGCGAGCACTCACCTAATCATTTCAGCGGGCCATTCACGCTCGCCTCCACCCGCTGGTTATAAGGAGGTTTGCATTTTGCATTGTATTGGTTGTGGTGATTGTTGTAAAGAACTGTATATTTGGGATCGGTTTCGCATCACAATTGCAACGGGGCGTCTGATGCCATGGAAACGATGTTCTTTTCTTACGGCTGAAAATAAGTGCTCCCTTCATGGGACGAAAAAACCTGAATTTTGCAAAAGGTGGATTTGTGGTATTAAGAATTTATCCTTATAACCATTGATTAACACGCCATTTTGCCCTGATAATAGGCCAGTCCTAATCGCAAGGGGGAGATGAGTGAAGGACTTATTTGGGCACGATAACGTTGAAGAGGCGATTGAAAGATTGAAAACATTTGAACCACAAGAAGGGTATTATTTTGCCGATAGTGGGGGAAAAGATAGTTCAACCGTTCGAGAACTTTTAATTATGAGTGATTGTAAATATGATGGTCATTATTCGGTAACTCAAATAGATCCGCCCGAATTAGTTAAATTCCTTCGCAAACACCATCCAGAAACAAAGTGGGAATATCCTAAAATACCGTTTTTTAAACGTATGGTTGAAAAGGGTTTCCCAATGAGGGTTCATCGTTGGTGTTGTTCTGAATATAAGGAAACTGGAGGACATGGGAGAAGGGTTTTAACTGGACTACGTTCTGCTGAATCTCAAAAAAGGGCTGGCCGTAAAATGGTCGAGCAATGTTTTAAGGATAAGTCTAAAATTTATGTGAATCCAATTATTGATTGGAGTTTTCAAGACGTATGGCAATTTATACGAAGTTATAAAGTTCCATATTGTTCTCTTTATGATGAAGGTTTTGAAAGGCTTGGATGCGTTTTGTGTCCAAATGCTTATTACAAAATACGCCAAAGAGAAAGAATAAGATTCCCTAAGTTAGCAAAACTTTGGTTTAAGGCTTTTGAAAAATATTATGAGAAAAATAAACATTTACCATCAAATCAAAGATGGAAAAGTGCAGAAGAATTGTTTGAATGGTGGTTAGGAGATGGAGGTTATCGATTTAACCCAGACCAAACGGTGATGTTTGAATAACAGGCCAGTTACCGATTCAAGGGGAATATAGGAGGTAGATTAATATGACATATATTGGTATGTTCCTAATTTGGTTAGGCGGATTTATAATGGGATATTCAATCGCATTAATGTAAAGGCTAAGGCCGTTCTTAGTGGACGGTCTCGTTATCTTTCCTACTCATGGCAGGTAGACTATCCCTTCTGTGAATCAATCAAGTCCTGAGTTTCCTTATTCATAGCGATCAATTCAGAATAAAGAGGGATCTTTCCCTGAGACATCCTTGAAATGAAATCCCACGCTTCTGTTCCGATCTTAATGGCGATCTGTAATAGCATTGCAATTTCGATAGGTGTCACGATTCGTTCCCTCCTTCCAATAATCCCGCAAACTCCATCACTTTTTCGCTGGTATAGGTTAATTTAATACCCCACCCTGTAAGAATGACCTCTATTTCAGCGATTCTTCCTACCACGGCCAGAGATACCCCAATTACGGTTAATCCCTGTCCAGAGGCCCCCCTGATCTCCAGATCCAGAAGGATTTTATTAGTCGCATCAAACATCGGAATAACCTTCTTTTGCCAATCTGCTTTCTTTTCAGGATGAATAGCCACATAGTCTATACCTACCTGTAAGGTTGTTTTAAGGGACTTTTGGAAACCGAAGAGAATTAACCTTGCCCTTTCATCCTCGGTTGCTTTACCCCATTGTGTTTGAAGATTGGCACAACTAAAAGCACTCATTAACACGATAACCAATAGAATTGGTAGAACCTTTCTTTTCATAAATCTCCTTTCATTTTGGTTTGTGAATTTTATGGAAAATTGCAATTCCAATCAACAAAAGAATGTTTACCGCTGAATCCAGGGCATCCATTTTTACATCCTTGATCCCCAATAAAGGGAAAATCAAATTATAAATCGCTAAAACTACCATAGAAATATATGTCCTGTAGCCCGTAAGTTCCATTTATCTCACCTCCTTTTGCTCAAAGTATTTAATTAGTATTCCCACAAGTACCCATATAGCAAGATGTTCCCCATAGTTCCCCTTTTCGAGAAGAATACGAAATTTCTTTAGTTCTTTGAGAATATTCATTTATCTCTTTCCTATCTCAATTTTCACGTAAACGAACGGGATCTTAAACTTAAATAAAATCCCATAGACCTGCCAAGTCAACCAGAATTTCAGGATTTTCCCGATATGGACGATATACATTATTTCCCTTTCCACTTTAGGATTATGATCGAATCCTTGTCTTTATACTCAAACTTATGGAATCCCCTATGATTCTTTAGGAGTTTGCACCTGGCACTAATTATGGGAAAAACGATTGAGTTTTTGCAGGTCATCTTATCCACCTAACATAGAGTGAAAATTCATCAATCCCTTCTGTTCTTTTTAAAAACTCTTCAAATGCTTTACCAGTTGAAATGACTCCATTTCTACCGATCCCCCTTTTTTCAACAAAAACATATTCATATTGCTCCCCTAAAACTGTGCAACCATGGCTATCATCTTTGATATTTCCTTTGTGAAAAAGACATTCTGATCTACCATGAATGTTGGTGATCTCAAAGGTATTCCCAAACCTGGGGGATTGTACCCGTCTACAAATGTGATCCCCATCGGGATAGCAACTAATTCCTTTCTGGTTATAAACCCAAGGGAGTTCTAATGTCAGACAAAAGGGAAGATTATCATCCAGAAGAACCCCAAAGGTTCCATCCTGAATGCTCGGAAATCTCCAAAGCCAGAACTCTTTCATCCAAATTTCTCCTTCCCTTCCAAGTATCCAATGTAGCTTCCAACCTGCTTTTTAATGGTCTCGTTCTGAATCCTGGCTCCCTCCAGATCTCCAGCATCGAGGTATTCGGTAAGTTTATCACTCGAATCCTTCAGCACGGTCATAGAGATATGAATCCATGTATCGAGGGTGGTCATTTTTGGTTCCGTAGGTAATCATTTAAATTATCAAGTCTCTCAAAAACTCTTTTTTGGCCATCTACAAGAATTGTAAATTTTTCATCAATAGACTTCTGGACATCTCGAAAAACTTCTTTGTCCAATTTCTTATCATCAAGTTTATCAACTTTGCTTTTTAATCCGAGGGCAGTAATAATCCCGATAAATAATCCGCTAATTCCCCCTCCACCTAAAGATTCAAGATCCCATGCCATATCAACCTCCGATCCGGTTATTCTTTATATTCCCTTCCTTCAAACGCTTTCGGTTGCCTTCCATCAGAGAAATGTTTAATCCCTCTCACCGATAACTCCTTATCCTGTGGATCATACTTGGTAAAGATCATCGTGTCTCTTTCTCTATCCTTTGTATCGTAATAAGTTACCGACATCCTCTCTTTAAAGAGGACATTTCCAAGAATATCCCTGGTTATGATGATTCGCTGTTTTATCTGACCATCAGGCCAAGACTCTTCACTCGGTCTATCCTGAACCTCCATGTTTTCAATATCCATATCGTTCCCTTTTAGATAGAGAATGATGAGTTGCTTCTTAGTCATCAGGTCAATTTTTTGTTTAAATTTAGTTCTAATAACGGTCACATCTGCATCTTTTATTTGTTGTGGCGTATAGTCACCAAGTATGCCCATTGTTTTCCTCCGTCACTTTATTATGGGTAAGTAAGATTTCTTTCATCCCCCCTATCCTCCTCTGACTAAAGCAACGAAAAATGTTAATGTTTTCGCATTCACGAACACATAACCATATAAAAAATTCGAGACCATAGCCTCAGTCGTTAAAAAGGGATGTGTCGTGGACGACCAAAAGTTATCAGATGTCGGCCAACCTGGAAACGCTGTCGCATTTGGTACTGCGGTGGGTTGTTCCATATCTCGCAAATTAGCTAATTCTATATCACTCGGGATTCTCCAATCCCCATACCCCCCCAATCCCGCCACATTCGCAGCAGCACAATAAGCATAAATACTCTGGCAGACAACCTTAATTGTCCTTGCTCCACCTGCCACCTCAGCAATCAATGTTTGGTTGCCAGGATTAACTACAATATCGGTATTGCCTCCTGTGAAACTAACTGAACTAACAACCAGACCTGGCAGATTATTAACTGCACTTGCGAAACCAGAACATACTAAAACCGCCCCCGCAAAGTATCGAGAGGATTCATCACTTCCCTCAATCCTCAATATATTCCCTGCCACCATCGCCAAATCAGCAGCAGCTGGATGGAGAGTAAAACAAGTGGTTGCATCATACCAATTTAACTTGCCATTCGATGCTGGCCCAATCTTGCCAGTCTGGACGTAGCGTGCCCACTCAAGTTTCCTTCGGCTATTAAGATCAATAACCGCATTGTTGGAATGAGTTACCCGCTTGCAGATCGTAATGTATGCTCCTGTGGCTTCAAGAACGGTTGCTTCGGTAGTCCGTATTGTTCCAGCCACGCCACCAGTTGATACGTTATATTCAACGCCACCATTATCATTTAGGGCCGATCCACGAATTCTTATTTTATCTCCAGTTAGAACCGTTGCCAGAAGACCTGCCGTATCTGTTATCGTCCCTGGGGTTGTAGCAGCAAAGGCAATAGTGGCAGCAGCATAGTGTGGACAGTCAACGTTGACCGTTCCAGCAAGTACGTCAGTGGTACGGACTTTATATCTTTTGACAATTCCTTTCTGTCTATCTCCATCATCACCAATAGCATAGCAAGTGGTTTGTCCTGTTTTATAGAGATGACCCTTAATCTTATCTCTGGTTTCTATGAAAGTTGTTCTATCCATATTTTATGCCTCCCACGCAACGGAAATTGCTGCCCGACTTCGATAAACCATCACTATATCAGTAATGGTCTGATTACCAGCTCCATTGTTAGTAAAATTGAGAAAGCCATTAAAGATGATTCCGAATCCTTGAAGTAACCCCCCCTCTGTATCTGTAGAAAGATAGACAATCGTATCCCTCTTGTCACCAGCCGCAGGAGCAGCAACCGCATCATCCGTTGGGACATAGATATCGAGAGTCCATGCAGCCCCGATAATTCCCTTAACGATTATGGAGATGATTTCTGCCCCGTTAGTGGCTGAATCAAAGGAAAAATATTTTGTGGTTCCTGTAGCGAGTGTTTTCGATCCACCAGAAATTGTCCTAATCTGTGCATCAGTCTGGGTAATAATAAGATCACTTGCGATATCTGCCAAATCAGAGATGATACTTTTAACATCGCTCTGAATCTCGGTAGTATCGCTCATTATGTCAGCCAGATCGGAGACAACATCGACAATATCGGAGATAATACTCCTAACATCAGAATGTACCTCAGCTATGTCAGACTGAACGGTTACGATGTCACTCCTAATGTCGTTTAAATCTGAAGTAATATCCACCAAGTCAGAAATGATACTCTTGACATCACTGTTGGTCTCTGTAAGGTCGCTTATGATATCCGCTAAGTCAGAGATAACGCTCTTAACATCAGATTGTATCTCCGTAGTGTCACTCATTATGTCAGCTAAATCAGAGACCACATCCACCAAATCTGAGATAACGCTTTTCACGTCAGACTGAATCTCGGTAACATCACTTGCAATCGCACCTATTTTTTCAGACCAATTCGTCCCATCATAACAAATGTAGGTCTTTTTGGTGTCTGTCTCAAAGAATTCATCTCCTATATTGGCGGGCGGTTTAGTATCGGTGGATAATCCTATGTAATATTTTGGATATTCGTAAGGCCCCCTGATTGTCATTTTATTGTCCTCCTATTGTTGAACTTGAACCCATGCTGACCCTGAATATATGAATGTCTTACCCGTATCCGTCTCGAAAAACTCTGTCCCAGGCAAGACGCCTATTGTTGGCTTTGTGTCGGTACTTAACCCAGTATATTTAACCTTATGGTCATACGGCCCTGTAACTGCCATAATTTGTTTCTCCTTAAATGTTAAAATAAAAAAGGCCACACCAACGATTGCTCGTCAACATGGCCTCTCGATTTAGGATAAAGACCGATTCTCTATTTAGTTATTCTCTTCTTTGTATTTCTTCCTTTTTTAATGCCCTCGGAAGTGTCATAAATATTCGTGCCTCTTCCGTAAGAAGTCTCGATTTTGCAGAATTACGCAATCCATTTATAAAGTCCTGCATCTCTTGAGGAGTCTGAATATTTTTAAGTTCCACGAGTTCTTTGAATGTGTTGTTGGCTTCCTCGGCACTTTTAGACCCAAATAACCGATCTTCAAGAACCCTACTCTTTTCTAAAAACAATTGTCTTTGCTGATTCATGTATCTCGCACTATCAGAGGCTTGTGATTGACTAACAGATTTAGCACCAGCAAGGTTAATAACACCCTCTGCCTTACCACCCCTATAAATAACCTTCGTGCCTTCTTTTATAGCACCCTCGGCCAATATTTGCAATCCCTTAAAAACATTATATCCAACAGGTGCAATTTGTCTTATATAATCGTTTATCTGTTCATCGGTCCACCCATTGTTTTTAAGTCCTTTTATGATCATTTCGCCGGTTTCTATTACGTCTCTTGGGAATACTCCGATCCAATCTTTTACCGAGGAAGGTATTTGCCATGATGCGGGAGCAGATACATCAATCCCTATAAGACCGAATATACCCCTGTGTAAGCGAGGGGCCTTCCTGTTTAATCTCTCCATCAGTTCATCTATGCCTAAACCAATAACGGCGATACCGATAATTGACTTAATTGTTAATAAAGCCCCCCTTGTGCCTGCAATTGCTATCATTCCTGGAATATAACCTGCCCATTGTGTAGGGTTTAATTGAGACATAAACCTTATTTCGTTCGCAAGATATTGTTTAAACTGATAACTTGATTGAAGAATAGGCCCCCTGACAGGTACAGGTTTGGCGGCTATATTATATAATCCCTGTGTTAACCTTGCAGAATCAATCGCATATATCCATGCAGCATCCTTATCGCCTCCAAATTTCTTTAATCCTGAAACATAACCTGCCGCCAATGCTCTTGTTCTCCCCTTGACTTCTGCCCATTGATAACTTCCCAATGGTCTCCACCAAGCAGTTTGCTTTGAGGAAATTCCTACCAATCCTTCACCTGCGAATAATTGTTCCATCCCGGCGAGATGACCTTCTTGCTCAATCTTACCCATAAAAAAAGGATCTTTCTTTTTGACCAGTTCTCCGCCCTCGATAAAGTTCTTAACTCCTTCTTTCAATACTGTATGGAATACACTACCCATATAGTTAATTGCTGTCTTGGCAAGGGCATAACCAAGTTTTAACTTGGATTCTAAACCAACTCCTTTTGCAAACATTCTTGTTAGGCCAAAGGGTTTCATCCCCAATTTCTCGCCTATCGTTTCGTCAAAGAGTTTGTCTATGATGTTATATCTGCCAGACATATTATCTGCCTGCATTTTGATATAATTTGCTGCATTCGGCATATTTTTAGGTAACGAATCTGCGAAAGAATAGGAGGCTTTCTTTGCATCTTCAAGGCCAAGTTTTCTGCCAACGCTAAAGACATAAGACATCAATGCTTTAAATGGGTCTGTTTCTTCGCCCCTGAGAGACGTTTTTCTTTTAAGAAAATGCCCTGAGAATTTAGTACCCTTCTGAAAAGATGCTATCCCCGACATATCCACTTTCACCTTTGGAATATCATCAACACCCGCATTAGTGATTTCTTCTTTGATAACCTTTTCAGTTCTACCCAATAAACGAAAGAATTCTTTACGAGATAACCGAGTGCCAAGATATTCAAGTGGACTGGTTAATTCGGGATTTAGAACTTTTCTTACTGTTAATAAATCATAAAAATCATTTATAAACATGAAGGTCTTATCGGTCGTTTCGGGATGGGATTCAACATATTCTACGAAATTGGCTTTGGCTTGTTTGGCAGTCTGTCCAGAGGCAATAATATGCCCATCTTCGGTTAAATATTTATACTTTCCCTTAAAAATATGAGGGAAATAATCCTGAATACCCCACCCTTCCATTTCCTTGAACTGGTTTAATGCTTCACTAACTGCATCTTTTGTGACTTGAGGGAAAGGTCTCGTATGTTCTGGAACTGTGATGAGATTACCTTTTTTATTTGTATATGAATATTCCGCTATCGTGGTTACAGGTTCATCTCCTACCTTTCCACCTTGCACCCAATCAAGATATTCTTTTTGTTTAGGTGAGAGGAATTCGGCAAAGTCATCCTTCATTTTTTGAATTACTTCACCCTTTATATCTCCCAAGATGCCTTTGATTTCACCAATAAAAACTTTCAACTCTTCTGGAGTCTTTAGTTTACCTTCAATCATCAAATCAAGGTCTCTTATGCCAGTTCCTTTTCTGCCAAAAACTTTCATCCATAGTCCAGGTTTTTCAACTTTATCGAAAGCTTCAGAAATCTTATCTGACTTCCTGAGTATCCAATTGTTAGTATCTTGTTCAGCCTTTATGTTGCCTTTTATAATTGGTGCTAAATGTGGATGTTGGTCGGCAACCATGAGTGGAACAGATGAAAAATTAGCTTCAAATGGATGACTGATTAACGGAATATCTTTTGTCCCAGGTGTAACAACTTTCGGAGTTACTTTCTCAATACCACCAACCTTTATGAATCCACCTTCACCTAACCCTTCTTTGTATTCCTGAGTAAATTGAGAGATGGTTTTTTCAGGGGGTGGTTCTATTTCTTCAGGAAATTTAATCCCTTCACTTCTCAAAAATTCCCGCACAGGTTCAATATTCACATCTAAACGCATCGGCATTAAAATGCCAACAGTTTCCTTGCCCTTCTTAAACAACATTGGAGAAGTATTATCTTTAAAAAAGACGGTTGAATCTGGATGATACTTTTTAATAATATCCATGTAAGCAGGATTGAAAAGAGCCTCGGTATTCTTACCTACAACCATCCCCCCATTAAGAGCATTACCCATCAAATGAAATTCGGCAATATAATCAGCCTTTACCATACCCTTTTCTGAGGGGGTTGCACCTTTTAACTTTTCTTTTGTAAAAGGTTGAATTGTGCCTTTATTAAATATTAAGGGTGCCGTTCCTTTTACAGCAAAATGCCCGTTTGTAAACCATCCTTCGCCCACAAAAACTTTATCACCTTTTTCTATTCCATAATCGGCATCCGTTACCTTCTTGGGAGAGTATTCCGAAATATACTCATATTCTGGATTATCTTTGGGAGATATTCTTCTTCCCGTAGGTTTTTCGGAAGGCAGTCTTGCCTCTGTCGGTTTAATCGCTATTTTCCCACCTGGAAATCTTTCTTGAGCGAGTTTTTTAAAACCCTCTAATGATTCTTTGCTATTAACAACCCTAAAATCTCCATCCCAAGGGACTTCGATGAGAACATGAGGGGTTTTCTCAAGAACAATTTCGCCTGCACCTGCTGCTGAAACTCTTGGAGCAAAAACATTTCTGATTACTTCAACCTCATCAGGTGCATCCTTTATAGCCTCATCAATCGCATCAATGAGATATTTCTTTTGTTGTTTTGGGGTTTCAATTTTTCCTTCTATTGGAGGTTCGATTACTTTTGGTTCAACATCTGGAAGTTTCGCCAATTCTTCAAGTCGTTGAATATATTTTTTCCTATCCTCAACTTTGTCTCTGATTTTACCTAATTCATAATCGCCAAGTTCTCTTCCTGTTTTTGCATCGAAGATATGGGTTACAAATCGGGCTGGGTCATATCTGGCTGGTCTCTCTCCTTTTATAACTTGAGTCTCATAGTATTGTTCAATTCGGAGATCTTTAAGGTCTTTAATTTCTTCCCAAATTTCGGGAGATACTCTTGCCTGAATATTTTCTGGTGTAAGTTCTGCTTTCTCTAAGGGTGGAAGGGTAGGTTGTATTTCTTTGACCTTTTCCACTATTATCTTTTCCTTCTCCACAATCTTTTTTGCTGGCCTCGCCTCAGATGGTGCCGTTACGGTCTCCACTCGTGGTGGAGCCACTAAATTAATTTCTTCCCCAGTTCTTGCATTAGTAACCCTTGTTATGTCACTTAACTTAGATGGAACCCCCTGTGCTTCGATAATGTATGATCCTTGTTTGGTAGGATCATGTTCTCTTGTTGTGGCTGATTCTGCAAATCTGCCTGCACTCTCTTTATCCTCAGTCCAAAATTTTCCTGGTAATTCTCCTTTTATTACCTTGTCAAGTTCTGTTTGACTTATACCTCTATATAGAGTTACCCCTTCCTCGCTTACAGGCATAGCCTCTTTTGAGACTTCTTTCTCTGGTAGGGGTTCGGTAGGCTTTATCCCCTCAACCTTCGTTTCTGGTATAACCTCTTTTCCAGAAATTCCTGCTCTCTCCATCCAGTAAGGCACTTCAATCCTGAGATCCTCATATCGTTTAAGGTCGGCATCAGACAATGTTTCGCCCTTTATTGCCCTATTCCGCAAGTCTATAAACTCTTGATCCAGCTCGAGATATTTGGCTGTTTCACGTGAAATCTGAGGTTCAGGAGAAGGTTTCGGGGCCTCAATACTTGGTTCTGGTTTGGGTAGTGCCAATCTCTTACCTGTTTCTATGGCTTCCAAGGTTTTCTCGGCAGATAATCTCTCTTCAACTAAGGGGGTTGGTTCGCTGACAGGTATAATATTGGTAGCAGTAACATTATAGATTACATCTTCTCCCTCTATAATTAACCCTTTCTCGCTTTTTTCTATAATTTTCCCTTTTAATCCAGAATCAAAATTCACTACTTGCCCAACATGGAAACTCTTTATGGGATCAGCCAATGCCCCCACTTGAATTAATTCGATGGGTTTTTCTTTTACTGTTGGTACTTCAACCTTGGGTTCCTTTGGCACCATCTCAAGAGGAACTTCTTGGCCTTTAATGACTGGTTT
>Ga0180732_1000901_pt1 | contig 21100 bp, 21 predicted proteins | sample KR11_01MetaG_FD_148674 | JGI IMG/M metagenome (GOLD analysis project Ga0180732, IMG submission 148674) | Groundwater microbial communities from the Olkiluoto Island deep subsurface site, Finland - KR11_0.1 MetaG | ecosystem: Environmental > Aquatic > Deep subsurface > Groundwater | place... | reverse complement strand
CCAATGATCCAATCTTTCGACTTCACCTTCTTCATTTATCACAGCATCTACAGGCAACGAAATTAATGGTTTGGCTTTCAATTCGTACCAAATATCAGCGTGGTTTTCAAAAGAATCATATCCACCATCAAGCCAGTATTCATTGATTTTAGCATTCATTTTTATAAGAGCAGCTATATGTACTGGAAGTTGAGGAGAATCCCCTACAAGCCCATCAGTATAATTCATGAAGATAGGAAATGTACCTATCATAGTTATGTGAGCTTTATCCATCTTGCATCCATAATGCGGATTGAAATCACTAAAAAAATCATATTGGGATGCCTCAAGCGGAGTTGAATCCAGTTTAGCATTTTTTGCGTCTATGCGTTTGCAAATCTTTTCTCCTACCATCATCATTATTTTATCGATGCCTTCAACTGAAAGTCGAAATTTCACAAAATGATGTAGTGTGCCGCCTGAGGGTATCAATGTTTTACCATCCTTCTCCTGAAAACCAAGCAACCATGCCTCTTCCTCGGAAAGAACTATTTTCTTATATGGTTGCTGTCTGAAGAATTTTAAAACAGCAAATTTTGTCATGGCAGCAACATCATATTTGAAGTGCCAGTCCTTATCGGTGTAAAATTGCTTTTCAACATACTTTGCTATGTCCGATATGTCTAAAAAAAATAAAAGTTGACAAATCGAGACATTTACTTTATTTAGATAGTTCTCAAGAGAATCTTCAATAAGAATCCCTTTGAACACTTTCGAAATTTTTGTCACAAGAGGGGACTTGCTAAACTATTTAAATCTGTCGGTGCGCTGGCGACCTGTCAGGTTGTGATGTTAGGTCATACTGAAAAAAGAGGTAGCTTTATAAATCAAAAAGCTAATTGGATTTCTTCAGAATCCGGAAATTATTTGATTACTATACCCCGCAGCTCTGCTGCGGCTGGGACAAACCACAACGCGAACATTTTTTAACGTGGGTGCATTTTAACACCGATGATTGATTTAGAGCATGCAAGCCATTGCAGTTATAAAATTCGATATCATATGGTTTTTTGCATAAAATATAGAAAAAAATTATTATTCGATAACGATAGAATTGAATTTTTTAAAGAAGTTTGCTCAGAGATTGGAAAAAGATATTGGTTTACATTTGATGCCATAGGGACGGATGGAGACCACGTACACGTTTTTGTTGGTGCAGCACCAAGATATGCACCTTCAAATGTTATGCAAATAATTAAAAGTATTACGGCCAAGAACATTTTTAAAAAATATCCAGAAATTAAGAAACAATTATGGGGAGGGCATTTTTGGAGTGAAGGTGGATATATAGGAACTGTCGGAGATGGAGTTACAGCAGATATTATAAAAGAGTATGTTGAGAAGCAAGGTACTGACGAAGAAAAAGAAGGTTTTAGCCAAATGAAACTTTTGGATTTTGAATAAAAACAAAACTACAAAGCGACGGCACAATCATGCCCCGCAGCTCTGCTGCGGTTGGGTGTGTCGTCGCAACGTTTGACTGACATGAAAAAAATTGTTGAAAGGAAGCGAAATAATAATCGTACTAGACAACCAATTTTATAAGATACTAAATTTGAAGTGAGATGCTTCTGAATTATATTCGTAATATTTAAGAATATCTAAATACCTAAAGCAATATATCATTGAAAACCATGCCTGAAGATACAACCCGGACATTTTATGAAAGTGATTCATGTGATTGGTACCCAGCACCATGCTATTTTAAATTTGCGAACGAGGAATTTGAAAACCGCGCGATTTCTATATTGATGTTTAAATTTAATAATGGTTTGTATCTAGATAACGGGTGCGGTGACGGTAGACTCATAAATAAAGTTATAAATTATCCTGTAAAAAGAATAATAGGTATGGATATCAGTAGACGTCAACTTACTCTGGCAAAAAGGAAAATACATGACGAGAGAGTAGATTTCATAAGAGGTAGTGTTATGGCCCTCCCATTCAAAGACGGTGTTTTTGACAGGCTCCTATGCTGGTCTGTCCTTATTCACCTAAATAAAAAAGAATATAGGGACTCTGCATTAAAAGAAATGTCACGCACCATTAAACAGGATGGTAAGATTGCAATAAACATAAAAAACTATCCAGCTTTAATCTATCATGTTTTTTCTTATATATATTGGAGATTAAAAAATTTGATTATTTCATCGTTTGGTGAAAATGATAATGGACTTTCCAAACAGAAAATTCATTCTTCTTTTAAAAAAGGCTGCTATCACAGAGTTTCCTGGAATACAAACGAAGAGTTGTTCCTCCAGCGCTTCACAAAAAATGATATTGAAAATAATCTTGCAAAAAGTAATATGTATTTCATCAATAGATTCGGACAGGGCATTTTCTTGCCTGATGGTTTTGATGTAGTTCTTGAAAAAGTGATGAGATACAAGATAATCGGTATACCTTTAGGCAAAACAGATAGGGTTCTCAGTGCTTTTATGCCTTTTTTCACCGACAATATAGTTTATTTTATCAGAAAAAAACCTGATACTCATCATTAGCTGAATTAACTAATAATGTGTAATGTGAATAACTATAAGTAATAAGAAAAAGAAAGACGGCAGGTAATGAAAAACCTGAATTATTTGTCTCTTGGCTTGATTTTTATTGCTTTTTTTTCCTTGCTTACTGTATCTCAGGCTGCTGTAATACCAGAAGCCCAGAGTAGATTTACCATATCTAACATTTCCGATATATTTTTGAATAGTGGTGAGACCAAGACTCTATACATTTCCATAAAAAATAATGGTGATATTTCTGCATATAATGTTTTTTTTGAGATTATTCCTGATAATACTAGTGCAATTAAAGTTGTTGGAACCACAAAGAATTATTTCAAGGAGATAAGATCCAATGAAGAAAAAACTTTGAATTTTAGTTTCTTTATAGAAAAAAATGCAAACGAAGGAAGCTACAATATTCCTTTCTTTGTACGATGGAAAACATATAAAGGATCATCAAGTGAAGCACTGGAATTTATGGAAACATTATACACAGCTCTTATGGTATCGTCAGGCAAAGCTGAAATAGCCATTGAGAATATTTATACTACTCCCCCTCTGATTAAATCTGGCTCCAATACGACTCTAAATATCATTTTGAGAAACGTCGGGCATGCAGAGGCAAAATCAGTAAAGACAACTCTGCAGATGTTACCACTATTTAGCCCTATAAATTCTGATAATCGTTTTTATGTTGCTTCTATTCCACCAAATGGGACTGCTCTAATTTCTTATAACATATATGTTTCAAAAGGGGCAGGAAGCGGAGTATATCAATTCAATCTCCAGATTGACTATGAAGATGGGGCAAGCTCCCAAAACCATGTTGAGGGAATGTTTTCATTAATAATGACCGGAGATCCACCGATAAATATCAATAATATCGAATTGGATCCTAAGAGAATTACACCTGGATCTACTGGAATATTACAACTGACAATCATTAACTCGGGCACCGAGAAAATAAAAGATGCCAAGGTTCGAATTACTGGTGGAGATGAAATTCTTACTGAAACCTATCAATTTATCGGAACTCTAAACCCGGACGATCCAGTCAGTACTGCTTTTGGGATTTCCATTCCGCCAAATATCGAAATTGGAAACTATGGATTATATATTGAGATATCTTATTCGGATCCCACAGGCCAAACCTTTATAAAGGCGAATATATATGAGATTAAGATATTCCCAAAGAAACCTTTAATCCCGGAACCTTACATAAATTACATATATAAAGGAATAGGATTTATTGCGATAGTCGGTATCATATATTTTTTCTTATTGCTCAAATCGGGAGGATTTCTCGTTACAAAAAATAAATGATTCAATGGCAATAAAAAAACTGGTGATTACATGTCAAATGTCATAAATAAAAAATCAAATAGTTATAAACGTTATTTTATATTAATTATATTATTATATATCTTTTTTTTGATTCCTTTTATCATCCACTCCAGCATAGATAATATAGTCATTATCAAAGCAATTAAGAATATTGATGCCAAAGACATCCCATCTGATATAAAAGATATCATTAAGGACACAAAATCGAATTATGATATACTTCTTGTTCAGGATGTACTATCTAAGAGATTGTCCGCAGTCATACCAGACTTGGGTAATTATGAAGAAGGTTCGGTAGTATATTTATCTTCGATCAGACTTGAGCTATTCGTCGACTGGCACAGCATCAATTTAATAAAAAGTCCTTACAAGAAATTGATCATTGCTGACATACAACGAATAAGTCCTGTTGAAGAGTTTATCGAACGCCTTCTTTCGACATATTTCGGAAAATTCATTTTTATGTTTTCTAAAGTAATGTTTTATATCGGCCCAATGCTCTTGATCTTTCAAATTTCACATATGCTGAACCAAAAATTGTCAATATGGATGCTTATCGGGGCATTAAGTTGCTATTCGTTTGAATTCTTTATTTCAAATATGATCGCTGACCTTCATGGTATTGAGGTTTCCGATATGTGGCATTATTTCGGTTATTCGTTCATAATAGCGCTTCCTCTCACCATTAAAATGTTTTATTTTGAGAGCAATCCTGAGGGGCAGGAAAAAATTGAGAATTTTGCAAAAAATATACTGGGAATAAAATATAAAAGTGTTTATTACCGTAAGATTTTATAATATCTAATTTATGTCTATTTATAATGAAGGTTTTGGAACCCTGTATGAAAGAATAGTGAGGAAGGAGTATCTTGAAAGGCTTCTTTATGAAAACACGTTCGAAAATGTCCTTGAGATAAAATGCGGGTTTGGTATAGATAGTCGCATTTTTTCAGGAAAAAAAGTCACCCTTGCGGATGACAGGCTTGAATATGTGAAGGAATGTAAAAAAATGTGGGAGCAGGACGAATGTAATATTGTAATCACAGACATGGAACTATTGCCCTTTAAAAAAAATTCATTCGATTTTATCTGGAGTTCTAGTGTTCTTGATGATAGACAAAAAACCAAAGATTATATCTTAAAATTAAAAGAACTCACCATGAAATATTTACTTCTTTTTGCTTCGAACGATTTACATTTTACTCATGCGATAAAAAAAATTGGCAAAGAAAGAGATTGGTTAGATATCAAAACTCTTCCTTCATTTTTCAAATCATGTGGTTTTAAAATCTTAGATTGCGGAAATATTGATTCACCCCCATGGCCCTCAGGTTTCTGTATACCTGGCGGAAAGATGAAAAGTGATACAAGAAAAATTGATTCTTCGAATAAATTGAAGAAAATTGCAGTACTGGAAAATATTTTGCCATCAAAGGTTAAAATCTTCACTGCTCATCAGGTTTATGTTTTTGCCCAAAAGATTTAATAAATAATTTTGGAGTTTATATGTCAAAGGTAGTACTATTAAAAGTTAAGGATATAGAAAAATCATTGATCGAATGCACTGCATTATTAGGTGGTATTGATGAATTTGTAAAAAAGGGAGACAAAGTTCTTATTAAACCAAATCTTTGCACGGTAAAAAATTATCTAACTGGTGCTACCACAGATCCAGCACTCGTTGAGAATATTATTGAGATTCTACAATCTTTCACAAAAGACATTTCTATTATCGAGAGCGATCACTCAGCGGTAGATGCTCAATATGCCTTTGAAGCACTTGGTTTTAAATCTATTGCTGAAAAATATGGAATAATGACTGTAAACCTGTCAGATAAAAGAATGCTTGTAGATGTGGATATCGAAAATGGATTATATTTCAAGACGATCAAAGTCCACAAAGCAATACTTGAGGCAGATCTTATCATAAATGTCTCTATTCTCAAAACTAATGAGATATCGACTATTACAGTTAGTCTGAAAAATATGATAGGTATCTTACCTGATAGAGAAAAAGCGAAATATCATAGTAACATCGATGAAGTAATCACTGATATCAATAAGATCATTGTGAATAAAAAACTTATCATAGTTGACGGCCGTATCGGGATGGAAGGCAATGGGCCTATATCAGGAACTCCTGTTAAAAACGATATATTGATAATGTCGGATGATCCTGTTGCAGCAGATTATATTTCAGCAAAAGTGATGGGATTTGATCCCGACTCCATAAAGTATATTGGCCTTTCAGAAAAAGCCGGCATAGGAACTTCCAAGAACATCGAAATGCTGGGAATACCCTTAAATTCGATAATAAAACCTTTTAAGGTACCATCAAAACTCGATAAAAAAAGAAAAATGCGCTACTTTATATTGAAGAACAAGTTCATGGCATCTGTTCTAAGTCTTTTTTTGAGCAAGATAAAATTTTATTCTAATTTGATATGGCACAACACTTAAGGATTTGTCTTATTTCATACGAATTTCCACCTGAATTTGGAGGGGAAGGGACATATACATATGGTCTGTTTAAATCTCTACTTAAAAGAGGACATGAAGTGGTGGTAGTCACAACGAATAACCGTAGTGTGGGTAATGTTATCAGTGTTCCTTCTTTAAAAATTTCCCCATTCAAACTCATTTCCTTCAGATATTTTTGTAATAAGACAATTTCGTCGCTGATCAATAATCGTGGCATGGACATTATCCACTTCACAAATGATTATTTCGAACCAATTATCCCGCACGAAGCCAAAGATATCCCAATTATTCTAACTATCCATCACCCCTTCCATACCGAAAATATGAGATTCAAACATGTTTATGGTATAAGTCTTTATTATCTTAAATATTGGTTTTCAAGAAAAATTCCATATTTAAAAAGATTGAACAATAGAATAAGCATGTTAGCTGATAGCATTATCACTGTAAGCAAATGCACCGCCTCTGAAATTTGCAATCTAAACAAAAGGGCTGAAAAAAAAATTACTATTATACCAAATGCAGTAGATACAGAGAGATTTAATCCTGACATTGATATCAGTGATTTGAAAATAAGAATCGGATTAAAATCACAAAAAAATATTCTTTTTGTGGGACGCCTGGACTATACTAAGGGAATCATTCATCTTATTAAAGCATTTAAGAAATTGGTGGAAACCTCAAATGATGATCTCTCTCTTTTGATTGCCGGTTCAGGTCCGCTCGAACGATTTATCATTGCCTTCATAGAAAAAAATAGCTTAAAAGGAAAAGTACTTCTTCTTGGTAAAGTAACTGACAATGACATTCCCGCTCTTTATAATTTGTCGGATATTGTTGTCCTCCCTTCCATTATAGAAGGTTTCGGAATAGTTTTGCTTGAGGCCATGGCAACTGGAAAAACCTGTATCGCAACAAAAGCTTGCGGTACTGAAGAAGTAGTTGTGGATACAGAAACTGGCGTTCTGGTTCCATGTTTCGATATAGAAGCACTGTTCAAAGCCCTTCAATCTCTTATTTCAAACCCGGAACAGAGGTTACAATATGGCAGAGCAGGTTTAAAGCGAGTTAATGAGAAATTTACATGGGAAAAGGTAGTTTTGGCAACCGAAGAGGTATATTTTAAGGCAATAGAAAAAAAAAGGTGGGATCAGAATAAACAAGGATCTTTTTAAGGGCACAGCAATTTCTCTTTTGGGAAACGGTCTTGCACTGGTACTTGCGACTGTGAATGTGATCTTGATGGCTATGCTTCTTGGTCCAGGTGATTTCGGGTATCTTTCCATCGTGCTTGCGATTACAGGCTTAATAGTGATACCTGCTGATTTTGGATTAACCAATACGACAGCAAAATTCTTATCGGAAAAAAAAATTCCTGCAGATATGATTATAAATACTGCCTTATGCTTGAAAATTTTAATTTATGCTGTAATAACAATAATATATTTTTCGATACTTTTTATGCTCAAAGATGTTATAGATTTAAATCCAGTCCAGTTCAATTTATATCTCTATATCTTTCCTTTTATTCTTCTTGGAGAAACCATGTACAGGTTAAGTCTTGGTGTCTTCCAGGGATACTTCAGAATGGATCTATTAGCTTGCACATTTTTTGCCTTGAGGGCATTGCAGCTAATAATATGTTCATTACTGGTCATATCTGGCCTTGGTGTAACTGGTGCCGCTTCAGGATATGGATTGGCATCAATCCTTGTTTTTCTTGGATCATTAGCATTTCTTAAAACAAGCTGGAATGTAAAACCTGTAATGCATGTTGCTAAATCTCTTCTTGGCTTTAGTTCTTATGCTTTTCTATCACTTGCCATGTATGCAATTATTTTATGGACAGATATTCTTGTGATATCTTTTTTCTTTCCTGCAGAATATGCTGGCTACTACTCAATTGCTTCTAAAGCAGCCATCCTGGTCACCACTATCCCCATGGCTATTGAGTCAATTATGTATCCAACTGTATCTGCGGGATATAGCAATAAAGATTTTGAAGGTACAAAAAAGATATTTATTAAAGTGGTAAAAGTTATCTTCTATACTGCAGGCATATCATCTGTATTTGTGATAGCAGTTTCTTATTTTGGTATTACTATTTTCCTTCCACAATATATCCCTGCAATTTTGCCGCTTATTATTCTCACGATTTCATTTTTCATTGGAACTTTCGCCAATGCGTATGTATCTGTGCTCAATGGATGGAACCAGCCGAAAATAACCGCAAGAATAACCATAATTCAGGCTTTATTTAATCTCGTAACAAATCTAATATTCGTTCCAGTTTTTGGTTATGTGGCGGCTTCGGTTACATCCCTCATCTCATTTTCAATAGGCACCTATCTGGGTTTCAGAGCGGTCAATTCATTGGTCGGAGTAAAGATCACTTTTTCAGATTTGAAGATACATAAAGAAGAGATTGAAATATTGAAACAAAAAATTCATCGTGAGGATAAAACAGGAAAATTTCTATTTTTGAAAGATTTGAAATAGTAGTGAATAATATAATATTGAGATACCAGTGTTATCAATAGTAAAACTATAAAAGGAATATAGTGCATACTTAACAGCAAAGCAAAGTACAATGGAAGTACATTAATTGTATACGATATTAATCCAGATATGTAGACGGGCTGAATTTTGTTCTCGCGGGTCAGTTTATTTTTGGAGAACATGGAATATATATATATAATGATAAAAAGCATCGCAATTCCTGGAATGAAAGTATAATTTATGTTTATAGATATTATGATACATAATAACAATAATGTAATCCCTGTCAAAGGTTGTACAAACCTTTGTAACAAATACAATGCTCTGTAATACCCTACCATAGTAACAAAAGTCTTAATTCCTGCTTTCATATCTCCATTATAATCTTCTATCTGATGATGAATTATAATATCTAATTGAAGAAATGAGAAAGCAAATAAGAATAAAATAGCATCAGGCTCAAAATAACGAAAAAACGTAAATATGAGCAGTATAGGAAGGGTCTTTTCTATTAAGATATCTGCACCAATGCCAAGAACATGCCTTGTCTTAAATCTAACTGGAGGCGCTGAATAAAAAGTGCCAATCACATACGTCAGGAAATATAAAGCTGCATATATCAGATCTGATATGATCCATAACAATAAAATAGAGGCCACTATCATTCCAATTATGATCCCTATAGAATATGCTTTTGGAATATCCTGGACAAGCCTTTTTTTTCCAGCTTTAACATCATAGGGCATATCAAAGTAATCATTGATAAAAAATATATATGATAGAAATATGGCTATACTTGCCAGCAGAATCAGTGTTTTCAATAAAATATCGTAATCAAAAGTCTTGTTTATTAGAAGAATATATGATGCTGCCAGAATAGTAACATGGGCATCGGCATCTGTAAGTATTTGCAAGCTTCGATTATATAATCTATCCGATATCATGGAAATTAACATGTTCAAAAAGTATAAATAATTTTTTGTCTAAAGATAATATTATGATGACATAAAAAGCACATCAGAAAAAATTATATTGTGTATGCATTAGCATGATTTAAAATAGTGGTAAATATGATTTATCATCAGTTCTCATGAAAAAAACTTAGCAGGTAATTTAGGAACAATTTATGAAAATAAAAGAACTGGAGTATGAGGAAAATGTTTTAGATTTACTTTGTGAAATGGTGGAAAAAGTTGAAACCGAAGGTTTTGTGAAAGGTATTAGTATAAATACTGATGATATTATTGTTTCAGCATCGACAAAAGATTCATGCAAATACTGCACATCCTTTAAAGGAAATTTTTCCTGCCCACCCTATTCCCCAAATGAAAAACAGGTTAGAGAATTGATTGAAAAATATAGGCACGGATTACTGCTTGTGATTCGCATATCAGCGCCGGGATGGCTGGTGAATATGCCTTTTGCAGGTGCTTTTCTAAAGAAATTCCTTATCCTTAAGAATGCAAGAAAAATGCATCGAATGATTCTTGGATTGCAGAAGCTGGCAGATGAAAAGGGCTGGTTTTCTGATGGTTTCATAGCAGGAAAATGTCTGCTTCATACAAAATGCAGGAAGTTAAAAGGGAAAAGATGTGAGTCACCAGAAGATCGCAGGTATTCAATGGAATCTCTGGGCATAGATGTTTTCGGGCTGTCAAAAAGATATGGTATAAGACTTTTGAACAAACTGGAGAACAGATTCTATTATATTGGTCTTTTGCTTGCCAGATCTAAAAAAAATGGTATAAAAAAAGCGGAGGTACTTGAAATAAGGCTGGAAGAACATGATGAGAATATACCATATGATTATAAATGGCTTAATATTCATACTATTATAAAATGTTTGAACAAAAAATATGAATCAGGGACTATCATTATCTCAAAAAATACAGGAAATAACAGTATTAGTCTTGATAAGCTCATTGAGGTGATCAGGAAAACAAGTGCCGTCGCAGATTATGGCTATTTGCCTGTTTACTGCGAGAACAATTTCTTTAAAAAAATTTTTGAAAAAATGAATAATGTTCCAAAAAAAGGTATTTATGTTTTCATTGAGGGAGATCAGGTTATTCCGAATGTATGAATCAAGGGTGATTATTCCTACATATGAAGAGGAAGAGAACATAGAAAATAGAAATTGGAGGGGCGCATTCCATTAGCTGTTTTAAGGTTATTTGTCAGGTTTTGGTATGAGGCTTAAGTAATTTCTATTCAAGTCTACTTTCAATTATTTTTGCTATTCTTAGCGCTTCTTCATGCCCTTTTTGCATCCCGTCAATAACATGTATTCGAATAAAGTTATTCTTTATCATAAATAAAATTTCAGAATTTTGTACATTTGAACTTATAGGTTCTTCCCCCCATATTGAATAGTCACCAATATTAGCTTGTCCAGTTTTTTTGTAATTACTCATTTCTTGGTCTATCCTTTCTTTCATTCCGTCATTGGAATCAAAAATCAAGTGCTGAATAATTAACATTCCACCATTATCACCAGCAAATATTATATAACTATATATATGTTTATTCCCTGTTGGAATCGTTTCATTATAATAATTTGCTTGATCGCAACCTTCTCCAATATGCAAATAATTATTAATTGTACATATAGAACTATTTGAAACTGCCATATTATTGTAATTTACTAATTTGTATCCTGGAATTTCACTTGGCTTAATTATTAATTCAGATTTTTGAATATAATGTTGCTGATTAAAGGAAGAATTTGCTGAACTTTCTGGATTTGAATATTTTTCACCAATACAGCCAGAAATAAAAATTATACACACAAAAAAAATATATATTAAAATGAATTTATTCATACTTTTCATCCTGCTTTTAACAAAATAGGACAATACCTATATCTATTTTTCCATTAGGAGGATTTGACCGAAAGATATTTATAACATAATTTATGAAAAGATAATTGCAATTCACAGGGATAAGGTGATAATATTTCTTTTGGATACGGTGTCAAATTGTGGGCAACGATTCTTGGGAGATAAAATTGCACAATTCTTGGGAATGAGTTGTTTAAATAAGAGGTGGAAAATATGAAAATAAAAAAGATAGCGTCAGTGGCAATAATGATGCTAATTTTAGCGTCTGTTTTTGCCATAGTAGCATCCAGCAAAGAACCAATAGCATTACCACAGATAGTTAAAAGTTCAGGAGTGACAGAAAATTCTGTAAATGGAGTTGCTAATGGACAAGAGTCCGCCGCCATCGCGGCTGCATCCCTCACAGTAGTCGATACTGTAGGCGGTCCTTCTGTTACGACAGTAAAAGCAAGTGATCCTTGGACTGGAGTTGAATATACCTACTGGATGAAATATGGTGCTGATGGTGTGAACAGGCAATTGGATTTGGCTGTCCTGGTCATTGGAAACGGTAATTCACCATTGAAATATCAAATTCAACATTTTGAATTTCCAACTGGATACGGAGGAACTACAAGCGTCCCCTTCGCAATAACAAAATGGGGGGGAGATGCAACATTGGGTCCATCATATTTCCTCGCAATTGCTGACGGGGTGTTCAAGGGATACTATGCATTCACAGTAACAAATTAAGTTTAAATTTAATTTTTTTTTTGGCTGTTGACAGGGAATCTTCAGCCCCCAAAGGCAATATTTTTAGTATAGTGATATTGTTTGCAAAGATTCGATGGCGAAGTAATGAAAAAATAATTGCGAATATAACGGAGCATAAATGAAAACGAAAGCATTTTTCAATAAAATCGCAATATACATAATAATTGTCTTGATTTTAGTATCCGGGTTTGCAGTAGCACTGCCCGAGACTAATGGAAAAACAACTGATACGACGAGAATAATGATAACGCTTGACTCTATGATAGAGGAGGATAAGGTAATTAAGGTTGTTGAGAACAATGGGGGAAAATTTCTAAGACAAACACTCGATAATAAATTGATTTTCATTATACCGACCTCGGCTCTGAATAATCAGATATCCATTCTGACTATTCCTGGTGCCGCGTATATTGAAGAGGATGTCATGATTCAACTTCCCTTTCCTGATGTCAAAGAAGTTGCCATTACTGAATCAAATATTCAGCTTACTCCTAATGATCCCTTCTATTCCCAACAGTGGGGCATACCTATGATAGGAGCGAACAAATTATGGGATATTACCACTGGCGATAAAAAAGTAATAGTAGCAGTCATAGATACTGGAGTAGACTACACGCACGAGGACCTGGCTGCTGTAAATAAGAGTCTTGGATGGGATTTTGTCAATAATGACCCCGACCCTATTGATGATAACGGGCACGGGACCCATGTTGCAGGGATAATCGCTGCCACTATGAACAATGGAAAAGGAGTGGCAGGAGTTGCGCCAAATGTTACTATAATGCCAGTCAAGGTATGTAATAGTGGAGGTTCATGCTGGACATCCGATATAGCAGATGGATTAAGATGGTCAGCTGACCATGGTGCAAAAATCCTCAGTTTAAGCCTTGGAGGGCCATTACCAGACTTACAGACCTATTCTGCTACTTTGTATGCAGTTTACACCAAACGTGCGCTTGTGATCGCTGCAGCGGGGAATTCGGGATTGGGAGAGCCAAGCTATCCCGGAGCCTATCCTTGGGTCCTTGCAATAGGGGCTCTTGATTCCAGCGGAAAAAGGGCATCTTACAGCCAGTATGGAAATTGGCTGGATCTGATGGCACCCGGAAGCAGCATAATATCTACGTATCCTGGTAACAGGTATGCATCTATGACAGGCACATCTATGGCCACTCCCCATGCAAGCGGCGTTGCTGCGCTTTACTGGTCATATAACATGAGTTTCAACAATATGCAGGTTGCTTACATGCTCCTAGGGTTCGCCGATGACCTCGGTACTCCTGGATGGGACAAGTATTACGGGTTCGGAAGAGTGGACGGTTACCCGGCAGATGGATGATATAACCTAAATGATTCCTGGCAATGCGGGAATCATTTTCTTTTTAATAAGATTATATTTTGTTTAAATGGTTAAAACTATTCTGTCAATCAATCCAGATACCCCAGCGCTCTCAACCTTTCCTTCACCTTTGCTTCATCTTCCTCTGAGAACACTTCTTCAGGTTCTTCTTTGTCAGTTTCCCTGACCACTTCTTCCAGTACAAAATTAACGTACTCTTCAACCGTTTTGAATTCAGTTCCTTTAACTTGACTTTGTCATATTCCATCTCTTGTCTGTGAAAAGATTTTTTTTGATGCTTTATAATTTTTTAAGTGAACAAAATTCATTCAATAATAGACCAAATCCAACAATTTTTTTTAAAACCTTATAAATCCACTAATTAAGAATGAATGACATTTATAATTATTAATATAAGTATAAATTAAAAACAGATAGTATCGACTAAATCTCTTAAAATATCTTTCAATGTTATGGTTTTTTTTGTTAGATCACCTCCCTCGTTTGTGATGAGATAATCTTGCTGAATACCGTCTTTTATGCTTTTGTTCGACCATATTTAACACTTCTTCGTCAGTTATCTTATTTTTCCGTAAGATCTTTTCAAGAATCTGTCGAACATCAACAAGTGTAAGCAAAGGTGCCTTAGATTTCCACTCATCCTGCATTTCCAGAAGGAACAACATTGCTAAGAATGTCATTGCTATATAGTGGTTCCAACCAACATATCCTCTAACTTCATAATCCGCCATTCCTCCATCACTTTTTGCATCCTGAATTGCACGTTCTATCCAGTATCGGCTGCACGACATTTCTCTAAGTCTTTCGATACTTGTATCAGCTGGTGCATTGGAAAGTTGGTATTTTGTTTCACTTTCACCTTCATTCTTTCGAATGATAAGCCAACATTCCTTACCAGGTAATGAATCTTGGACAGGAAAAACTCTGAGACATGCAATTTTGCACCAAATTTCTTTTCGTTCAGAATCTCTTAAGAAAATCTTATGCCATTTGGAGGTATCCAAATCCTTTGCGATTTTATCGACTTTTACAGGATCATTATCTTTATCGAGTACCCTTTCAATAAAAGGATCACGACCACGAGTACCGTTTTTTTGCGGTATTCCCACTTCAGGAAGGGTTAACCAAACTCGAGTATCAAATGGAATATCTGCAATATAAATGCGATGCAATTCTCCAATTTCTTTAAGAAGCCAAGGTTGTTCACCATAAAAAGAATCCATTCCAACCCAGGCAAATGGAATTTTACGCTTCACCAAATCCTGTAGCATTTCAAGACCGAGTTCTGCTTTTGTCTTGAAAATTAAATCGTCAGGAATTCCACACTTTTTTCTCCGATCCGTATCTTTCATCCAATCTTCAGGAAGATATAGTCGCTTATCAAACAAAATTCTCTTGTTATAGTTTGAATATCCAAGAAAAACCCCCACTTGACAATTATCGACTTTCCCCAAACGTCCACAATATTGACGTTTTACACCTGCTGAATCATTACCTTTTTTGGGAAAACCAGATTCATCAAGATGAATAGAACCATGTTCTGGATCACCTATCAATTTGATGGTTTCACTCTGAATATGTTCAATAAGACCCTTTTCATCCCATGGTGAATTTGAAATGAAATGGGTCGCTGATTGATTGTTGCAATCAGGTATAGCATTTGAAATGTTTATCATTGTACTTCGACCAGGTACAACGAGAATTCCATGTAAATAATTTTTTGATTGTTCCTTTAGATTTCGCGTTTTCGTTTTGAAGTGTTCTTTGAAATTATTATGGAATTCCTTAAGTCTAATTCTGGCTTTTTTTATATCTTCTCTAATTAGTTCGACAAATTTTTTAATATATATCCCCTCTGATTATAATCATATTGGGGAATCAATATATATAAATATTATAGAAGAATTAATGTGACAAAGTCAAGTTAATACGTTCCTCGATTTTTCTTATGATCTCTTTCGGAACTTTTATTTCTCCAAACTCTTTGCTCATTTTTTAACCTCTAAAATTCATTTAATAATGCCCGCAAAATCAGTTATCCTCGGATTCCCGATATCCTCGAAATCTGTACTCCAGAACCCATAATTCGAATGGTCCCCGAAGATACCGATCTTTTCCATCCCATGGTCAGACAGCACAATAAAACTATCCTTTATCTTACCCGCGATCTCGTCCAGGTCTTTATAGATCATTTTCATCATCATCCTGTTGCCGAAGTTTAGATGCCCAACAACATCTGCCACACTGAAATATCCCAGAACAAAATCGTGCTTTGCATTTAGAGCTTCAGTGAACTCTTTTTTAACTCTCCTGTAATGCTCAAAAGCAAGGTTATTATATGCCGCCCGGATCATATTTTTTTCATCATCGCTCTTTGCATCAAAATAATTCTTTAAGAGCACTCTTTCCTCTTCATGCTGCTCTTTTACGTAATTAAATCCAGGGAGGTCGATTATTTTCGGATCCTTGAACCGGCTGAAGAACGTGTCTTTCAATTCTATCCTGGTGTTCCACATCTCCTTATCTCCCTTAGCCATTATCTCTTTCTCCATATTCTTCCCGGTCATAAAAGAGCTCCATAGAACCATAGTTCGCGGTTGCGAGAATTCTTTGATATTGGTTTTCCCGTAGAACTTCTGTTTCAGGTTAATGCAATTGAACTCTTCCACGAGCGTATATTCAAGGGCATCGATGGCAAAAACAATCATTATTCCAGCTCCGTGATGATACCGCCTGCACAGGTATCCTCTCTTCCGAGCACGAACCTTCCAAGCTCTTCCATCTTATTGAAATTCTCCACAACAACGGGTTTATCAGTTCTTATTATAATATTTGCCACTTCCCGGTTCTTTATTTCATTCGCATCCTCAGCGATCAACTCAAGGGTGGAAGAGTTGATAACCCTGCATATTTTCTCGATCTCACAGTTTACTTCCTGTGTTGCGCAACGGAATATCAGGCTTTCCCCTTTCTTAAAAGGAGTCCTGTCCATCCAGAAGACATTGGCTTTTATCCTGTTCGTTACTGCCGGCATGTCGCCGTTGCTCACGATAACATTGCCTCTGTCAATGAATAACTTATCTTCCGTAGTAATTCCGATGCACTTTCCTGCCTCAGCTTCCGTGACCTTCTTTAGATATTCTTCCACGCTCTTTACCCGCGTCTTCTCACCTGAAGGCAGGACTTTGATCATGTCCCCTTTTCTTATTATTCCGCTTTCAACCCTTCCGGCTATGATGCGTTTATCAAAGCTGTACACGTCCTGTACAACGAAGCGCAGCGGCTTCTCGTTTGCGCTTTCTTTTGTCCTGAATGTGCCCAGGGCTTCAAGAACAGTGGGTCCATCGTACCAGTCCATAGTTCCGGTCTTACTGGCGATGAAATCCCCGTTTTTTGCAGATATCGGTATCACATACGATGGTTTGATATTGATTTTGGACAGGAATTCCATCAGGTCTTTCTTTACGGTCTCAAACCTTTTCTGATCGAAGTCCACAAGATCCATCTTGTTGATGACCGCAATGACCTGCGACAGCCCCAGCATCCCCAGGATGTAAGCATGCCTCTTTGTCTGCTCCTTAACGCCTTCTTCAGCGTCCACTATGAGCACAGCCGCTTCTGCCTGCGACGCGCCGCTGATCATGTTCTTCAAGAACTCCACATGGCCGGGAGCGTCAATGATCACATAATCCCTTTTATGTGTGCTGAAAAATGTCTGCGCGGTATCTATGGTAATTCCCTGGTCGCGCTCCTCTTCAAGGTGATCCATAACGTAGCCGAACTCAATGTCCTTGCCAAGGCTTTCGCATAGTTGTTTTATCTCCTCGATTTTTCCTTCAGGCAAAGAACCCGTATCATATAGCAGCCTTCCTATAAGCGTGCTCTTGCCGTGGTCAACGTGTCCCACAATTACGAATTTGAGTTTTTGGTCGTTCATTTTTAGTTCCTCTTTTTAAAGTCCCCTGAATTAATTCAGGAGTCACAACAATTTATAGAGCAAAAACAGTCCAAGTACTGTTGTCGCCACTCCTATTATCAAAGTAAATTGTTTTACGGGCATCCTCTTAACAGTATATACGGACAGGGGAACAGAGATCAGTGAGCCTGTGACAAGATACGGAGCAAGCATCCAGTCAACGTTAGTGCCGACGATAAAGTAAGTAATAACGCCTATAAAGCATGTGGCACCTTCAGCCAGTGCAGTAATGCCGATAGAGTTCTTTGTTTCGACTCCTGATAGTATCTGTCCTGAGACTATAAGCGGACCATATCCACCTCCGGAAATGCCTTTGTTGAAGGAGGCAACTATACCCAGTCCTATGATCTTCTTCCAGGAGAATTCATTATTTGTCTGATGTTTTGCCACTATAATGATCCCCATTGCAGTAACAAGAAGGCCGATATACAGCTTGAGATAGAATAACGGCAGATTCACTGCGATAAGAACCGCAATCAATACCCCAATTACACTTGATATGACAAGGACCATCGCAACCTTGGAGGCAGGAGATCTGGGGATGTAGCCCAGCTTTCCAAGCCTCTTGACAATTTTGTGCTCGGAATCGTTCTTGAAATCAAAAGTAACATTCCCTGCTCTATGATGTAACCTTGCAGCAAATATCCCCGAAATGAACTGGGAGAGTAAAATCGCCGGCACTATTTGAAGGGGCAAGAATCCCATAAGAAGCAACAATGGCGTCAGCGTGGTGCCGTACCCCATACCGATTGTTGCGTCCATATATTCCGCCAGCATCGATATGAAGAAAACCCCTATGAGAACCGACTCGATTTCCATGAATTATCACATATAGCCCAGCGCTCTTAATTTCTGCATCATGTATGCCCTTTCCTTGTCCTGCGCCCTGCCGCTTCGTTCAGCAACTTTTGTTGTCTTGAGTTCTTCCACTATTTTATCCACAGTGTCAGCCTCAGAATCCACAGGAGAGCAGCAGGGTTCGCACCCGATGCTCCTGAACCTCTTCCCGTTCTTTGCGTAGTAAAGGTTGACTATGGGGATGTTCTCCCTCTGTATGTACATCCAGATATCAAGTTCAGTCCAGTGCAGGAGAGGATGCACCCTGATGTGCTGCTCACCCTGCTGTTTGTTCTTGAACTGGTCCCACAATTCCGGGGGCTGATCCTTATAATCCCACTCGAACTGCTTGTTCCTGGGTGAAAAATATCTTTCCTTTGCACGGATACCATGTTCATCTCTTCTGATGCCCAGCAGCAGCGCTTTGTACCTTAACTTATCTATGGTCTGCTTCAATGCATCGGTCTTAAGCTGCCCGCAGCATGAGAGTTTATCGCCTTCATTGGGTGCCATGCCTGCTTTTATCGAGCCTTCGTTTCTTCCCACCACGAGCTTCATGCCCCAATTTTTTGCCCATTCGTCCCTGAACTCGTATATCTCCTTGAATTTGTAGCCTGTGTCGATGTGCAGCGCAGGAAATGGGACTTTGCCGTAGAAGGCTTTTCTGACAAGCCACATCATAGTTGTGGAATCCTTGCCTATGCTCCAGAGTACCGCGATATCCTTGAACTGTTTGTATGCCTCTCGTATTATGTAAATGCTCTGACTTTCTAATTTATCCAGATGGTCCATTTTTTTTATTCTCCTATAAGTATCCGAGTCTTTTGAGTCGCTCTTTGATGATCTGTACTTCCTGTTCCGTGAGGTTGTCTTCTTCTTTCAGCCTGCCAGTTGAAACAAGTGTCCGCATGACGAATACAATGAATTCTGTTGAGCTGGAGAAACCCGTACCTTCAATCATCTTTTGAAGGTTTTCATAGAGTTCTTTTGGTATTTTGATCGTTACTTTGTCATGCATAACACTCTATTAGTACTACAATTAGAGTGTTTATAAATGTTTGGTTAAGATGCCTTACCGAAAGATCAAATTCAGGTTTGAGATATCATTACGGGCAAATTTATGACACGGAAAGATAATGAAGATAATCAAAGGCATCGGGATCATTTACTTGTCTATCAAAGTAATTGATTGGTGGACTCTGTTTATGAAATAGGTGCGAATGTTATTTATATAAACATGTCAATATTGGATTACAATGCAGACATTGATAATCTGTATAGACCGTGATAACGATCTCGGGGAGAAGGCTGGTGTATCAAGCCCAATAACAGGCAGGGTAGCTAACCTTGATGCTGCTATCAGACTTGCGGCTGTCGACCCGGAAGATTCGGATATCAACACGATTTTCGGTGGTATCAAGGTATTTGACGAAATGATCGCTGAAAATATCGATGTTGAAATAGTTTCGATCGCAGGGGATAAAAAAGTCGGGATAGCAGCGGATAAGAAAATCGCAAGACAGCTTGAGATCATTCTTGAACAGTTAAAACCAGAAAGAGCGATACTGGTCTCTGACGGCGCTGAAGACGAATCCGTGCTCCCCATCATCCAGTCAAGGATAAAGGTGGATGCAGTGCACAGGATCATAGTCAAGCAGCATGAGAACCTGGAAAGTACATATTATATTATAAAGCAGGCGTTTAACGACCCCAAGATATCGCATACTTTTTTCATGCCAATCGGTCTTGCGTTCATGATATACGCTATTTCATTGTATGCAAACAGACCCGAATTGGGCAGCGTTGTCATATTGGGGGCAATAGGGGTGTACGCGCTCTTTCGCGGCACTGGCCTTGATGACGCTTTCAATGATTTCAAGGGTACGATGATGAAATCGCTCCAGAGAGGGAAGATAACTTTTGTGATGTACCTTGCAGCCATAATACTCTCCCTTATCGGCACGGTACAGGGGGGGATCGAACTCTGGGACTTTTATAACCGCGAGATCATGGTAGGTTATCTTATACTCTTGCTGGGGTATGTGAATGCCTCTATCTGGTGGTATGTGATCTCAGGGGTTTTGATAAGCTCAGGCAAGATCGTAGACATGAATATGGCAAATGAGAAAATTGGCAAGCAGTGGTCGCATCCCTTCTTTATCCTTGCTGGCGGCCTCCTATTCTGGAGCGGTAGCATCTATATCATGGTCATAAGCGGAACCCTTGAGAGTTTTCCACTCATAGCTGACAAAACTCAGTTCCTTTTTATTACCATACTTGCAGCCATCATAATTGCAGCGATCGGAGCAAGGCTTTCCATTAGATCAGAAAATGCCCGGTTGATGTGAACTACTCCGGGCTAAAGCCACGGAGCGTACCGCTGCATCGGCTCTCTATTGAAAGTCCTTGACGGTCGTAAATTCCCGTAGTTCCTACGGTACAGCTTGGTCTATTCTCTATTAATATCGCA
>Ga0180732_1000900_pt1 | contig 21108 bp, 22 predicted proteins | sample KR11_01MetaG_FD_148674 | JGI IMG/M metagenome (GOLD analysis project Ga0180732, IMG submission 148674) | Groundwater microbial communities from the Olkiluoto Island deep subsurface site, Finland - KR11_0.1 MetaG | ecosystem: Environmental > Aquatic > Deep subsurface > Groundwater | place... | reverse complement strand
CATAACCTTCTAAAATATTTAAGATGATAATGAATTTTTGCCCTAATTGTAACGCCTTCTTAATACCCAAAAAAGAAAATGGGGGATTTTTCTTATCTGTAACTGCGGGTTGCATCAAGAAGTTTTAGATTTGGAGAGTTTAAAATCAAGGAATATTATTAAGAAAGAAGAAGAAAAAGGAAGCGGTTTTGTTAATGACGAAAATGTTTATGCTACTTATAATCATGAATGTAAGAAATGCGGATATGACCGGGTACAGGTGATTGATATGGGCATCTTTATCTCTGATGAAGACAATTTCATTTTTATAAAATGCGGCAAGTGCGGTTTTTCTGAAAGAGTTGGAAGAAGAACAGGTTAGCCCCTTTTATCTGTATTCTTTCAAAATGTAAGTGACATCTTTGAGCATGCTTCTTTGATCACCTTAATATATCAAAACTTTCTAAATTTTCTTTAAGAATATTTATGCAGAATTCTAAAATTGGTTTATATTTTTCCTCATTTGCCTGTCTGACTGCCTTAAGATAAGACTCTCTCCGTTTCATATAAATATTTATCCAGGGATATCTTTTCTTTTTTAAAAGGAAGTTCATTATCAGTCTTGAAGTTCTTCCATTACCATCTATAAAAGGATGTATTGAGACAAATTTAGCAGAAAAAAGTATAGCCATTTCAAAGGGATGCTTTTTATTTTTATTTATTTTGTACCAGTAAACAAGGTTTTTTATTAATTGTGGAACTTTTGATGCGTCTGGGAAATGGGTGTCGCTCTTGAATATTCTCACTGAGGTCTCCCTATATCTCCCAGCAAATTTTTCAGATATCTCCTTTAAGATTAGAGAATGAAGTTTTAATATAAAAAGTTCATCTAAATCCCCCTTATAACTATTGATGAAATTTATTGCTAATTTATGGTTTTTTGCTTCATTGATTTCTCTTAAAGTTTTCCCCCTTGGGGACAAACCCTCATTTAATATTAAATTAGTATCTTCTAACGAAAGAGAGCTTCCTTCTATCGCATTGCTATCATATGTAAGTTCTGTAAAAAAGGTATTTTCAAATTCTTCAAATTCTTCTTTACTTAATGAATTTATTTTTTCATTGTACGCTTGTTTAAGATTTTCAATTTCCAAAAGCTGTTCTTTTGTCATATTTTCAGAATTGATACTGCTAATTACTTCTATCTTAAATTCTTTTTTTAATTTATCCATTTCTTGCTTAGAGATATTGCCTGTTCCTATAAATTTGCTTTTCTTAATCATCTTGCCATTTTCCCTCTTAACAAAAACAAGGTAGTTCTGTTTCTTCCCGTTTACGTTTCTTATTTCGTGATATACCATATTTAATCATGTGGGTACATATTTATAAATGTTGGTATTTGTACCCATATAGAAGTGGGGTAAATGCGGGTTTAGCGAAAGAGTGAGGAGAAGAACGGGTTAATTCTGTTTATCTATATTCTCTCCAAGTATAGCTGCATTTTGTGCATTTGAAAAACTTGGTTTCTGCTTCATCAGACGCTCTTGTCTGAACTGTCCAAAAATAGGCCTGATTATTCCCACATTTTTTGCAAGTTTCAGAAATTATGGGGAATACCTCGGTATTATCTTTATCCCTAACAACACTTATCTCTTCTTTTTTTCCGTTTATTCTTTCTACTGTCTTGATTTTTATCTTGCCTTTTGAAGAGTAGCTGCATCTAGGACATCCGTCATTTTTTCTTTTCTGGATTAGAACTGCACCGCATTTAGGACAAAATTCCATTTTATTAATTCTTAATTGTTTACCTTATCTTTTAATTGAAGAGGTTTAAAAACTTTTCCTACCCCTTTAAAATCAATCTTCTTCATTAATTTCTCATTAATTTTGGCTGCAAAAACCTCTTTCTGCTTCTGCTCTGAAAGGTTCATAAAATATCAATTTTCCCCAGCCAGCATAAGGAACCAGCCTGAAAACGATTTTTCCAATTATTTGATTTTCTTTTATTTCTTTTTCAAAAACCAGCTGCCCATTATTATTATCGCCCATTGTTGAGAATGTATATCCTCCGTTTTTACTTTCAATTTTTATTATTCTATGTGTTATGGGGTTTTTTTGGCCTCCGATAAATACTATCCCATCACCTATCTTAAGTTTTTCTGGCTTTACCCCTATGATAAAAAGGATGTCCCCTTTGTTAAAACCATTTTTTAATGGATAATCTAAAAATTGCTCTTTGCTTATTCCAAGTTCAGAATATTTTGATTTATGATTCTCCCACCATCCGTCAAAAGTATAAAAGGGATTATGTTTATGGTACATACTGCAAGATTCTACTATCGCTAATGGAAGAGAAGTCCCTGTTGCAAAATTTAATATTGGGAAGAAAATAAACTTTACAAAAATAAACAGGAATACAATTGAAAAAATCCAACCCTTTAAACTATTGTCTTTCCAGAGCAGATGCCAAAATTTTTTCAATACCCCCTTTAAATTCATAGAAGGATTAATCTTTAGGGGTTTTTAAAATTTGGTTTTTGAGATTCTTTAATTAAATACTTGAGAATAGAAATATTTAAATAGTATACATCTGTCGTGTATACAGTTAGGTATATACACAATTAGATATAATTTATAATTGTGTTATGTCAAGATTCTTGACGAAAATCGCATTTTAAAAGATGCGGTTGAATCTTGAGCATCCAAACTTCAAGAATGCTAGAAAATTGCATTCTTGACAGCAGTCAAGAACCAAAGGTTCTTGATGAGTCCAAACAAACCACACCTTAAAGGGTGTGGTAAACTCAGGGACTTTTTGATGTCAAAACCTCCTTTCCTGCCGGCTTTTTGCCGGCGATGATCAAATATAAAATCAAAAAAACAAAAATAAAAAATGACAGATATTTTTGACAGCACTATCTTATGCAGCAAATGCAATTCCAAGATGAAAAAGCAGGATATTATTAAAAATAGTTTTTTACTTAGGACTGTGGTTTGCGGTAAGTGCAGTGAAAGATTAATCCATCCCGTTGATGAGCAGGAATACCATAAATTTATTAATCTTAAAAATAAGGAGTTTAGAGTGAAGATGAGGCTCGTTGGAAACAGCTATGCTATATCCATCCCGAAAGAGATTGTATTGTTCATGCAAGATCAGGAGAAAATAATGGATGATATGGTAAGATTATGTTTTGAGCAGATGGGGAGAGTCTCCTTAAATTTTGTAGAAGAAGAAAAGAATAACATTCATAAAATAAAAACAATAAATAATAAAAATGGATGAAAAATCAAAAATTCAGCTTAAAGTAGTAGAAGCACTGCAGGATGATGCGTATAAAGGAATCGCGAGAATAGACTCTGAAATAATGAGAAAGCTTGATGTAAGAAGAGGGGATGTTGTATTAATCAAGGGGCAAAGAGAAACTGTCGCTATTGTAGACCGTGCATATCCCGCAGATGTCGGAGAGGGAATAATAAGAATAGACGGGATTATAAGGAGAAATGCTAAAACAGGGATAGGGGATGCTGTTACAATATCTAAATCAGAGATTAAAGAGGCAAAAAAGATAATGATTGCCCCTGCACAGAAAGGAATACGAGTAGAAGGAGACCCTGAAGGATTAAGGAGAGGATTGCTTGGAAGGACTGTTGTTAAAGGTGATATAGTTGTTCTAGGGGGTGTTCAAAGAAGAAAAGATTTGATGTCAGAGGAATTTGGAGATTTGAATGATATTTTTGGCAATTTGAATGATATTTTTGGAGGGATGGGTTTCAGCAATTTAGGTGGAGGAGTTTCTCAGATAAAATTTTTAGTTGTTAACACCAGCCCTAGCCAGCCGTGTATTATAACCGAAAATACTCAAGTTACGCTGAGTTCAAAGGCTGTAGATGTTTCTGAAGAAAAAATTCCTGAAATAACTTATGAAGATATTGGCGGTTTGACAGATGAAATTAAAAAAATAAGAGAGATGGTAGAGATTCCGTTAAAGCATCCAGAGATTTTTGAGAAACTGGGAGTTGAACCACCTAAAGGGGTTTTACTTCATGGTCCTCCTGGAACAGGCAAAACACTTTTAGCAAAGGCAGTTGCAAATGAGACTGAGGCTCATTTTATTCTGTTAAATGGGCCTGAAATCATGAGCAAGTTTTATGGTGAGAGTGAGAAGAGAATTAGGGATATTTTTGAAGAAGCTGAAAAAACCGCCCCAAGCATTATATTTATAGATGAAATAGATGCAATTGCCCCAAAGAGAGAAGAGAGTTATGGGGAAGTTGAAAGAAGAGTTACAAGCCAATTGCTGACAATGATGGATGGATTAAAAGGCAGAGGGAAGGTTATTGTAATAGGCGCAACGAACAGGATTAATGCAATCGACCCTGCATTAAGAAGGCCCGGAAGATTTGATAGAGAGTTGTCAATTAATGCTCCTGGGAAAGATGGAAGGCTGCAAATTTTAAAAATCCATACAAGAGGGATGCCTTTAGCAAAAAATGTCAATTTGGAGCAATTGTCGAGAGTTACTCATGGTTTTGTCGGGGCCGATTTAGAATCGCTTGCTAAAGAATCAGCAATGATTGTTCTGCGAAGATTTCTTCCAAAGATAAAATTAGAAGAAGGGGAAAAAATTTCACAGGAAATTTTAGAAAAATTAATTATCTCACAGGAAGATTTTACAGAAGCATTAAAAGTTGTAAGGCCAAGCGCTATGAGGGAAGTTTTAATAGAAACACCAAATGTTTCTTGGGAAGATGTTGGGGGGTTGGATACTATAAAACAAGAGTTAATCGAATCAGTGGAATGGCCAATAAAATTTAAAGATAACTTTAAAAGATTGGGCATAAGACCTTCAAGAGGGGTTTTGCTTTATGGTCCTCCAGGAACAGGCAAAACACTTTTAGCAAAGGCAGTTGCAAAAGAATCTGAAGCTAATTTCATCCAAATTAAAGGGCCTTCATTGCTAAGCATGTGGGTTGGAAAAAGTGAAGAAGGAGTGAGGAAAATCTTTGAAAGAGCAAGGCAGGTTGCTCCTTGTATCATATTTTTTGATGAGATTGATTCTCTTGCAGGCAAAAGAGGAGTAGACTTGGGAACCAAAGTTACTGAAAGAGTTTTGAATCAAATTCTGGCTGAAATGGATGGTTTAGAAGACTTGAATGATGTTATAGTCATAGGCGCAACAAACAGGCCTGATATGCTTGATCCGGCTTTGTTAAGGCCAGGAAGATTTGACAGAATTTTGCTGGTAAATGCTCCAAGCGAAGAGGGAAGACTGCAGATTTTGAAAATACACACCAAAAATATGCCTTTAGCCAAAGATGTTATTATTCATGAACTGGCAAAAAAGACAGAGGGCTACACAGGAGCAGATTTAGAGTCTTTGGCTAGAGAAGCGGGAATGCTTGCTTTAAGGGAAAATATGGATATCAAAGAAATCAAGAAAAAACATTTTGAAGATGCTTTAATAAAAGTAAAGCCAAGTGTTAATGACAAAACAATTAAAGCATATAAACAAGTGGAAGAACAATATTTGAGGTCTGCTAAAGCAGCAATAGAAACTCCGCAATATGCTGGATAATTGGAGTTCTCATTCAACAGACCGAATTTTTAGTATAATCTATTAATACATTAAAAATTGTTTTTTTCGTAAACCCTCTGTTTTAACTCATGGGAAAGAAAAAACAATTTTTGAGGTGCTCAAGACACCAAGAATCCAGTCAATCAAGGATTCTTGGGTGCGCTCAAGAATCTAAGATTCTTGACGACCAGACACGCCATACAATTTATTGTATGGTTCTTGACATGTTACTATTTATATGTGGTAACAAAAGAAAGGTTTATAAACTGCTATGCTTATTATTCAGTATGGAAAATAATATAAAAAAAGATTTAGGAGATGTTTTAGGAGTATGTTGTGTTTGTAACGCTATTAGAATAAATGATGAGAGAAATAGCTGGTTAGATAAAAAAGATGATTCTGAGATTTATGATAAAGTATTTAATAAGTATGAAAAACGACATTCTCACACTTATTGTCCTGAATGTAGTGAAATAATCCCTCTTATAGATGGAGAGGTATTTGAAAAGTTTGCAGGACAAATGGAAACTTTTAATACAACTTATAAAAGATAATTTATTCTGTCGTAACAATAACTTCCCCCTTATCTATTAATATTGTATGTTCTGCCTGGCTGACTTTAGCATGGCTGACTTCTATGAGCTGTTCAAATTGATGCAGGGCTCCTGAGGTTTCAAGCTCTTTTAATGCAAATAAAACTCCCGAACCAAACTTTTTAACAAGCCAACGAGAACAAAAAGGCAGGGTTTCATATTCTTCTTCAATAAAATCCTGAATTTGCCTTGCTAAAGGATTTCTGACTGGCTTTCTGCTTTTTAAAAAATAAATTCCTGAAGGCTTTCCATCATAAACTTTGCCACTGCCAGCAGTTGCAAAAGGCTCTATTGCATATAAGCCATCATCAAGAGCAACATTTTTTTTGTCATCAATATTTGGGATTGTAATTCCTGAGTGCAGTTCATATTTTTCCATGCTGTGCCCTGAAAGATTTATTATAGGGGAAAGTCTATTGGAACTTATTGTTTTTTGTATCGTTCTGCCTATTTCCGATGCATTTTTACTCTCTTTAGCTTTTTCAATTGCATTTTTTAATGATTGTTCACTTACAGAAATTAATTTTTTGTTTTCTTCATTTGCTTCTAAATCTATGGAGAATGCAGTGTCTGCAATAAAGCCATCAATATGGACTCCAAAATCTACTTTTAATAATCCTAAAGCAAGAGTTTTGTCATCATGAGAAGGGGTGTAGTGAGCGGCAATGTCATTTATGCTTAAGTTGCATGGAAAAGCCGGCTTGCCTCCAAGCTCAATTATTTTTGCTTCTATTTTTTCGGCTATTTCCAGCAAAGGAGTGTTTGGCTTGATTAATTTTTTAGCATACTCGCTGACTTGAGATGCAATTTCCCCTGCTTTGAGGATTTTTTGTTTTTCTGTTTCTTTCATTGTTTTTTTAGAAAAGGTTAATTTTTAAGTCTTCTGTTCTTGGGAATGAAATTCCCAATTTTATTTTCAGAAGCTTTTCCACTTCCTAGAAAATCTTCTTTATACTTTATTATAAAAAATCCTCTCTTTCCTGTACTGATTTGCAAATCCTGCCCTTTCATCCATTGGTTTAATTGCTCTTCATTTTCAAGCTCAAAAATGTTTTCGGTTATTTGGTTTTTCAACAATTGAGAGCCCTCAATGCTGAGCCTTATTTCTTTTGTTCTTTCATCGATTTTTGCAAAATAAACCCCCATGCACTCAACAAATGCTGTTTGCTCTATTTCTCTAAGCTGTCTTTCACTTAAATCCCCTGAAAAAGCAAAGATTTTTTCTTTTCCAAACTGGGCGAGCATAAAGGGTATTTCTTGTATTCCAAATCTTTCTCTAAGATTTTCCAAGATTTCCTGCTTTTCTCTTCGGTTTAGGATTTTTATTGGCATTTTAGCTTAATTTTTTTAGTTTCGCAATGAAAAAACCCTCTGAGCCTGTATCCTGAGGGTAGATTCTGCATGATTTAATAACTTGTTTATCATATTTCTTATTATTCCACTTTGTTACACCTTGCCTGCATTTTACCGGCAATTTAATCGATTCAATTTTAATTTTAAAATTTTTTAATGCAAAATCCACAACTTCTTCATTTTCTTCAGGGGCGTGAGTGCATGTAGAATAAACAAGTATTCCTTCTGGCTTTAAGACTTCCATTGCAGAATCTAAAAAAACTTTTTGAATCTTAGATAAATTCTCTATTGTTTTAGGGTTCCACATTAATAGTGTGGCAGGATTGTTTTTAATTGTGCCCTCGCTGGAGCATGGAGCATCCAAAAGGATTTTGTCAAATAAAAATCCCCTTTCTTTCAACCTTTTGCAGAGCTGGACAGCATCATTTTTAGCAATTATTGCATTGGTTACACCGCATCTTTCCAAGTTTGCGGAAAGAATTGAAATTCTCCCTAACTTATTATCATTTGCGATAATTAATCCTGAATTTTTCATAGACGAAGCTGTTTGTGTTGTTTTACTGCCTGGAGAAGCGCATAAATCAAGGATAGTTTCATTTGGCTCTGGGCTTAAGGCAATAATCGGCAGCATGCTAGAAATGTCCTGAACATAATAATATCCCAACTGGTGTTCTAAACTTCTTCCAATCTCCCCTGGGCCGAGAGGAATTAAATTGCTATTTGTTTTACTCGTAAATTTATTCGGGTTATTATCAATAGATATATCACCTTTATCATCAACTTGTTTTCCTTCAATTATCATAATTTCCGGATAATCCTGGAATGGCTGGTTCATCTGCCATCCTTTTTCTTCAAGCCTTTGTTTTAGCTCTTTTGGAGTAATTTTTAGGGTGTTGCAGCGTATTGAATTCAAAGAAGATTGTTTGGTGGATTCAAGATAACTTTGAAAATCTTTTTCTTCTGGGAGAAGTTTTTTCATCCTTTCGAGAAATAAAGGTTTTGGCTCGTAGTTGCGCTTGAATTTTGGCATGAATACAGAAATAAAAAATGATATATAAATTTATGGAAAAGGAAGGGAGTTAATGATTAAAAAAATATCTTCTAATAAATAAGAAAATGAATAAGAGGATTATTGCCTCTCCTATACTAAAAATAAGCCAATTATAATATACCGGAATGTAAGAGTAAATTAAAGTCAAGAATTTCTGATTGCTCATTAAATCAAAGCAATTAGATAGAAGGCCATTTTTAATTATCAATGATGCAAAATCATACAAAAAGGTGTATTGGATAATTAATGCTCCTAACACCAGCAGTATCCATTCTCTTAGGTTTAATTTATTATTTTTCTTTTTATCTTGAAGGATAAGAATGCACAAAGCCAGAAATATCATAGTTAAAGAGCAGATTAATGGAGCTAAAACAGGACCTAACCATGGGAATGGAATAAGGAAGAGCAAATCCCAAGTTAATAGAGAAGCAGGCCAATCTAAAAGAACTTTAAGCCAAATGTAATAAAAAATATCCCAAATTGCAAAGCTATAAAGAAAATAAGCAAATCTTTCATAAAATTTCTTTCCTGTGATAAAAGCTACACATAAAAGCATAACAATTGTAAAAAATTCCCTGACCCATTCAATATTTAAAATAAAAGAACTAATAGGAGTTAAAGGGAATTGAAATCCTGCTGGATAATATAATTTTCTCAAGTAAAAAACAATAACTGTTTCAAGAAAAGCCATTGCAATTGCAAAGATAGATATGACTGCAATTTTTTCATAAGTCTCTTTTTTCATTAAGATTTAAGGGAAGAATTATTTAAAAATGTGTTTATATGTCAAGAATTGTTTTTTATGAAAACTCCCTACTTTAGTTCGCGAGAGAGTAAAAACAATTCTTGAGCACTTCAGGAATGCAAATTCCTGAGAGTCATCAAAAACTTCTGTTTTTGAGATGCTCAAGAACCAAACACGTCATACAATTTATTGTATGGTTCTTGACAAGTTTAAAAACCCCCAATCTCATTTTTCATTTTCTTTTGAGATTTACGCAATGTATTGGTTGTTCGATGCTTGTTTTTGAGAAAAGAAACTGCTTGGATAGAATAACCTCCTAAACATAAATCTCAATAATGCTAAGAAAACATTTATATCTGGTTTGCCTCTACATTATTTATGAAATTAAAAACATTATTGTTTACAGGACTTTTTATGCTGGCATCAAATTTTAATTCCTATGCTGAAATGCAGATTAAAGTTAATATCCCTTCTTATGAGCTTAAGGTTTATGATGAAGCAAATGAAATTGCTAGATTTGATATTCGTGTAGGAAAAAAAGAAACCCCCACGCCTATCGGCAAAGGTGAGATAAAAGAAAGGCGGGAAAGAATCGTGTTCAGATATTCTGAAGGGCCGAAAAAAGGGGAGATAATAAAATACTCTTATCTTAATCCTGAGAAAAGGACAATAAAAATGCCTTATAATAAAATGCGCGGGCTTCAAATGGTAATTAAGCATGATAAAAATCTGGATGATGGGAAAGTTATTCATTCAACAACAGATTATTGGACAGTCGGCTTTCCAGTGTCGCATGGATGTATCGGCCTCAAGATAGATGACATGCTAAACCTTTATAATCTTGTTAATAAAGTTCCGGTTCCAGTAAATATAGGATATGAAACTATTTTTGTTGAGGGGAATCAGGCAGTTTTTTACGCAGATATTTATAATAAAGGCACAAATTCCTTAGAAAGACTTGTGAACAAAGGAATAAAAATAAGAGATTTTGAATCTGCACAAAGAAAATTAAATGAAATCAATAAAGAATTAACAAACAATTTGAAAAAAGCGAAAAAAGAGCTAAGCAAAGGAAAAAATCCTGGAGAATTAAAGAATAAAATGTGCTGCAGGGTTGATATTGGTGAGTTTTTGAGGTGAGGTTAAAATTCCCCCAGCTTCATCTGCCGTTTTCCATCAACAATTTCTTTAATGTTTATATTAAAACCATCAAAGATGTTTTCAACTGCAGGAATTAACTGATGCTCTAAGTAATACTTAATGTTGTATTCTCCCTTTTCATCAGGAAGCTTTACCTTTTCCCTTACAAGCTTTTTTTCTTTCTCGCTTCTTACTTCTGAAATGTAAAATTCAACAAGCATGCCTATGTTTACTGGCTCGTTTTTTTCCATCATTTTTCTTGCTGCGATTACATGGGGAGAAATTGCTTTGTATTCTGAAAGCGGCTTTTTTAACTGAGTTCTTATTAGAATATCTTTTTTGTCTATTTTTCTTTCTTTAAGCTCTTTTACTGTTTTTTTGAAGACTTCTAATGCTTTTTGCTCATTTCCCTCATTTAAGATTAATTTTAAAATCTGGTTTTGAAGTTCTCTTGCCAAAGAGCACCAGTCCCTTCTGACAGTTTCAAACCCGCGAATTTTTAATTTTCCTTTTTCATCAAGAAGGGCATATTTTTTCTTTGCCCCAAACTCTCCTGTTCTTTTAGCAACCCAGATGCCTCTCTTGTAGAATTCTTCTAAATCTAACTCCATAATTCCTGGAAGTTCGGAGTTTATTTTTTTCAGCAAATCAAGAACATTTTGCTTTGTTTTTTTGCCTAAAAGAAGCGCTATTGAATCTGTGTCGCTGTAAATTACCTCATATCCTGCTTTTTTTATTTTTTCAATTACCTCTAAAATGTTTTTTCTTGCTAAAGCAGCTGTAGAAGCAGCAGCTTCTCTGCAATAATACCTTGCTCCAAAAAACCCCTGATAACCATAAGCAGCATTTGCAATTAATTTGAAGGCATTGCTTCTTGCTTTTAAAATTGGAGACGGGGATTTTTTAAATTCTGTCTTGAATTGTTTCCTCTTTTTTATTATCTCTTCAAGCAACGCAGGAAAAAATCCTTTTTCTTTTGAAAAATAAGCTTTGCTTTTTCCCAAATCAACTTCCAATGCATTTTTTTCTTTTTTTTCTAAAAAAGTTGATTTTGACAGATTGTAAGTTACAATTACAGAAGCATACATGCTTGTAAAATCAAATATCGCCAGATTATTATACAAACCAGGAGTTGGCCGGAAAACAAATGCCCCTTCATATTTTCCAAGTGTCATCCTCTCGGATATTTCATTGTGCAAGGGCCTTTTTTCAGGGATTTCATTGAACTTAATTAAATTATGCAAAAGGTAAAGCTCTACAAGCTGGGACATTCCATTTCTTGTTACATTAAATAAAGGTTCTTGAATGACTTTGCAAAATTCAGACATATCATACCAGAGCTTTTCAAACAGCTTATATGTTAAAACAGAGTCCTGCAAGTTGTATGCAAAGAAGTTCTGCCATTCTTCTTCTGTGGATATTGTCATGCCTTTTTTCAACTGTTTTCCAAATTCGTGCTTTTCTTCATTGAGAAGCTCTTTAGAAACTTCATTTAAACTTAAAGTTTCTGATTGCAAGTATTGAGAGTAAGCAGTTTCTATAAACCTGAATAAGTCAACATGGGTTATCCCGGAAAGTTTAGCAGTTAAAACTCTGCCTCTTGAAAAACTTGGCTGGCTTTCATCTAAACCGAGAGATAGTTTAACTCCTAATTTCTGCGCTCTTGCTCTTAAATAAGGCAAGTCAAAACCATCACTAAAGTATCCTGTTAAAATGTCAGGTGAGTAACTTTTGATATATTTAACAAAAGCTTCTAACATTTCTTCTTCGTTTTTGAAACATTCAACAAAGTCTGGAAGTTTTTTGCATTTTTTCCATGTTAGGACTTTTTGAAAATTTTTTCCTGCTAAAGAAATCATTAAAATTTCCCCTTTTCCAATTTCAAATTCTTCTGTTTCAATATCAAAAGCAAGGACTTTTGGCTGGAAAATTGGTTCGCTTTCGCTTACTGATTTTTTTAAAGTTATTAATGGAAAAGAGGCAGGGTTAGATTTAACAAGGGGAGTTATACTATCCACCTTTAAACACAAATCAACATCCAAGGCTTTGCCAATTCCTCCGAAATCATCGCTGTTATCTAAAACTTCTCCTTTGATAGAATACCAATTTAAAGGCAAAAGTTGTTTTTCGATTATATATCGGGTTATTATGGGGATGTCATAGTCTCTTCGCTTGTCAATTTCTGGCAAATCCAGATGGTCTGCTACTGGGTGGGCATCTTTGTAATTGTTTATGAAAATTTTTACTGCCTTAACTGGCTGGCTTAGGAAGTTTTTTTCTTCAACTATGGTTTTTAAAATCCTTACCTGCCTGCCTGCATTTTCAAAACTGATTTTTTGGACTTTCTCCTGAAGTTTTTTTATTTGGCTTTCATTTAAATTTGGCTTTAAAATTGCCCAGAAATAAGGCTCAAAACTGTCAATAACACAGATTCTTTTGCCTTTTTCATTTCTGCCGATAACTTTGATGTAATTTCTGCCCTGCCAGTCAAAGGAGTCATAATCTATTGGGATAAAGTTTGTCTGCATAATTATTTGTAGAGTTTTTGATTTATATAGTTTAACCTTTATAATTAGTTAGTTACTTTAGGGGGGTAACAAAATAGAAAGATTTAAATATAGTTTTTGAGTTGGAGTTTTATGGCAAAAAAAGAATATAAATTGGATGATTACCATCAAGATAATGCTATTCTTGAGCATAACAATGCTCTTAATTCTAATGTCCAAGGACAAATAGATTTGCTTCGGGATATTTATGGAATTGAGAGGCTGAAAACACCAAATGGTCCTGAAGATATTGAAATGTGCAAACCTCAGCAAATTTATCGTGTTTTGAAAGATAGAATCGATACTGCTAGGAAAAGAAGAGAGGCATTTGATGAAGGCAAGCTTGTTTTGATTGTTGCGCCTACTTCGGTTGTCAAAGAACCAGAAAGGCAAGAAAGGCAATTAAATCTGGGTGATATTCTTGATAAAACAAAACCTAGATATTGTGGATAATTTTATTAATTCTGCTTTTCTTTAATATTCATGGGATTAAACATAAGAGACATTGTTCCAAGAAGGGAACTGAATATAGAAGAATTAAAAGGCAAAACTCTTTGCGTTGACGCTTTTAATACACTTTACCAGTTTATATCCACTATACGACAGCCAGATGGAACTCCTTTGATGGATAATAAGAAAAGAATTACAAGCCATTTATCCGGTTTGTTTTACAGGAATGTGGCTCTTATCGAAGAAGGCATAAAACTTGTTTATGTTTTTGATGGGAAACCACCTAAATTAAAAGGCAAGATACATGAGGAGAGAAAAGCTGTAAGAGATGCAGCTAAAGAAAAATATGAAATTGCAAAAGCAGAAGAGGACATAGACGCAATGAAGCGTTACAGCAGCCAATTGGCAAGATTAGATGATGAAATGATTGCAGACAGCAAGGAGCTTTTAGAAGCAATGGGGATTGCAGTTGTTCAGGCTCCTTCAGAGGGAGAGTCAGAAGCGTCTTATTTAACTAAAAGAAAAAATGCTTTTGCAGTTGCAAGCCAGGATTATGATTCTTTGCTGTTTGGCACTCCAAGATTAATACAAAATTTAACTTTAGCAAGAAAAAGGAAAACAATGACTGGCTGGGTTGAGATTAAGCCGGAGATAATCGAACTGGAAAAAGTTTTGAATTTCCTTGATATAAATTTGGACCAGTTGATATGTTTGGGAATACTCGCCGGAACTGATTATAATCCCAAAGGCATTCCTGGGATAGGGCAGAAAAGAGCATTAGGCATTGTTAAGCAGTATAAACAGCCGATTTTTATTTTTAAGTCAGTTCAGGGGCAGATGGATAATCTGCCGGAAGGTTTGCAGTTTGACTGGCAGGAGATTTTTGAATTGTTTCACAAGCCAAAAGTGGTAGATGCAGAATTTAAGTTTAAAAAATTAGACGAAAAAAAGATAAAGCAAATTCTTGTTGAAGAGCATGATTTTTCTTTGGAAAGGATTGAGAAACAGATTGAAAGATTGAAAGATGCGAGTGAGAAAAACAAGCAGAAGACGCTGTTTTAACCGGCTTGTATAAATTTAAAACAAGACATAAATTAGTGCTGTCGCAAAAGAATTATTTTTTAATTAATTAGTAGGGTAAATATAACACGATTAAATAAGCCGGTGGTTTCTTGCTTAATGATTTTGCTTATCTTAACTGTTAACAATTTGTTAGATTACAATACATCTCAGTTTTTAATTAGCTTTTTATACTTATTTTGTGTACTTAGTTTATGAAAAACAAAATCAGAGCTTTTGATATTCTTGGGAGTGTTGCATTAGTCAAATTTCCAGCAGGAACCCCAAAAAAGGACAGGAAAAAATTTGCTCTAAATTTGTTAAAAGAGCAAAAACAAATTAAAACAATTTTAGAGAAGACAGGCAGATTTAAAGGAAGACTGAGGAAAATGAAGACAGCATTCCTTGCTGGTGAGAATACCAAAGAAGTTTTATATAAAGAGAACGGATGCATTTTCAGGTTTAATATTGATAAAACCTATTTTTCTCCGCGCCTTGCTGGAGAGAGAAAAGAGATTTCCTCAAAAATAAAAGCAGGAGATGAAGTTTTAGTTATGTTTGCGGGTGTTGGGCCTTTTTCTGTTGCAATTGCCAAGAACTCTAAAGCAAAAAAAGTTTATAGCAATGAGCTTAACCGAGATGCCAACAAATATGGGAAGTTGAATATTGAATTAAACAAACTGAAAGGCAAGATTGAACTGCTTCCAGGAGACATAAAAAGAGTTGCTGAAAAATTAAAAAAACATGGAAAGAAGTTTGATGTTATCGTTATGCCACGCCCACAATTAAAAGACAGTTTTTTGAAGCAGGCTTTTAATTTAAGCAAAAAAGGAACAAGAATTTATTATTATGATTTCGCTAAAAATTTTCCAAAGAAAAATTTTGGCGCCACGAAATCTTGGGCTGCATCTTCACGCAGACAGCAGAAAGATTTCATTGGCTGTAAGACGGAAAGTACAGAAGCGATTGTTAATAAGATAAAAACCGAAGCAAAAACAGCAAAAAAGAAAATCAAAATTCTTAAAATTAAAGAAGCCGGGGAAATTGCACCTTATAAAATTAGGATTAGAATAGACTTTGTGATATCCTAATTTTAATACCACAAAATTAAAAACTGTGCCTCTGCACAGAAATTGAACAAAATTTTGTTGGTTATAAGTTTAGAGTGAGAGGGGACTTGAAGATAATTTAGATAATAAGATTGGTGATTAATAATATGTGGTGTATTTGCCGAGCAGAATTCTTTTTACAATTTCTTTTCTATCCTAACCGCTGTTGGTGCTTCACCGCCATGCCAGGTGAATCTCGGGCGGATTCTCATAGGATAAATCCTCTCTGAATTATCATCCAGAATAATTGCACTTCCTTTTAAATCTGGAAGGTCATCCATATGCTTCTTAATGCTTTCCATTACATAAGTCTGCATAATATAATTTAATGCTTCTAAGTCCGGCTGGCTTGTAACCCTATGGCTTATAACAATATCTGACTGTGTCATTACATCCCTATGAATTTGCCCTGGTTGCTGGGTTGCTAGGACAAGGGAAATTCCTGGCTGTCTGCCTTCTCTTAACAATTGTATCAACGCATCTGTTGCAATTGTCTTTCCTTGCAGAGGAAGAAATTCATGAGCTTCATCAATAAAAATCCATACAAGAGGGTATTCTCTTTTTTCTTCTAATGAATTGTATTCCATGCCAGATGAAACTATATCCACCTCTTCTTTTTTTCTGGCAGTCATTCTTTGATCGAAAATCTTTCTAGAAACTAAGCTTATTACTAATGCGCGAATATTAAATGCACCTACTGCATTGTAAACGCTTAAATCTAACACGCTTGTTACCCCTCCTGAAATTAAATCTTTCACCCGAGTTGCTTGCTCATTTTGTTCAGCAAATATCCCCCATGTTTTTGCTGCTTCAAACAAACCGATAGCCGCATTTTTTGTTTCTTGGTTGGTTCTTTCATCTTTCTGCAAATTTAAAATAATATCTGCTAAATCAAAGTTTTCTTTTTCTTTTAAATTTGTTATTGTTCTCTCTATCAAAACTGCTACTGGGCTTATTATATCCAGTCCAAAAGTTAAAATCCAGTCTTCAGAGTCCATCTCACTTACAGCTAAAGCAAATGGTTCATCTGCTGGGATTCCTTTTTCAAGATATTCCTCATAATGCCCTACTGGAATAAAAATTTTAACAGGGAGATTCTGGGGTTTAAGCTGCCATTCTTCTAACAAGCTTTTGTCTTTTTGATTTTTGAATTTCATTGTCCAATAAATTCCCATTGTATCAAATATTAAAGAAGCTATATTTTGGGAAGTTTCTTTTGGAAGATTTGAAAGCTCTTCTGCGATGACACCAATTGAGTAAGATTTTCCCGAACCTCTTTTTCCAGCCACTAAAATTACATGGCTTCTTGCAACATCCATAAAAATGTTATTGCTTAAAGAAGTATATTGCCCCATTTTTACATAACCCCTTCCGATAAAAACAAGCCCTTTGCTGCCGAAGGCTTTTTTGTCAGCTTCACTCCTTCCAATTAATATATCATATGGCATATAAAGGATATCCAATCAATTGTTATAAAGTTTTTCTTTGTTAAATCTTCATTTAGAACCATTAAACTTCTCTGAGATAGTTGTTATTCTGTAGTGATTACAACATAGAAAGGTTTATAAATAACGTTTTTATTGAGATTTCATGGAAAAAGAAGATATTTCACTTTTAAAAGAAGGGTATTCCTATTTGAAAAACCCTGAAAAAACAGGAAAACCTCTGAATAAAGAAGCAATAGACAATTTGGGAGTTGAGAAAATAAACTCTCTTAAAAGCTTGATTTCTGAGATTCAAAACCTAATAGAGAACAGGGAAACCTTAAGCGAGGATATTTTTGAAGATGGCGAGCAGCTTAAAACAGAATTAAACAATTTTATCACCGAGTGTGAGGGAATACTTCCTAAAGACCCTGATAAATTAAAAGAGATTATCAAAACAAAGAATGATTTAAGGCAGAAAAAAATGGAAATTGCTGAGCTTCAATTGAATGAGAAAATCGGCTGCTGGAAGGATATCGCTTTGCTGAAAAAAGAAATGAGGGAAAATCAGAGAGAGCTTAGTGAAAGAGAAGCCAGAATCAAAATGTTAAGCGAGATACTGGAGGGCGAGTAAAATGATTCAAAGGCAGTTAAACATTGAAGAGATATGCAGAAAACTGAAGCCGATATTTGGAAAAAAAATAGACAATATTTACCTGAGATATTCTATTGCAGAAGACAGGGAAGAGAAGGAAGAGATTGTGCATTTTTTAAGCGCCTTATACAACAAAAATCTTAATGATTTATTGAATAAAAATGTTCTTTTAGAACCGCCAGCAGAAGAGGCTGTTTCTGGAGAATACCCTATTGCGACAGTAAGTTATGCAGGAAAAAAACTCTTTCCATTTGCGCTCAGAGAAAAAGATTGGCCAAGGCATGTCTGCATCTCTGGGATGAGCGGAAGCGGGAAAACAAACTTAGCATTTAATATTCTTAAGGATTTTATTCAGAATGACAAGCCTTTTTTAGTTTTTGACTGGAAGAAAAGTTTCAGGCCTTTAATGAGATTGGATTCTTCTATAGCTTGTTTTACAATAGGAAATGAATCTACAAGCAATTTTTTTAAGATGAATATCAACGAGCCGCCAAAGGGGATTTCACCGAAGGAATGGATTAGTGTTTTATGCGATCTTTTGACAGAAAGTTTTTTTGTATCTTATGGTGTTCATAAAATCCTTTTGGAAACTTTAGATGAGTCATTTAAAGAGTGGGGGGTTTATCAGGGTTCTGAAAATTATCCTACTTGGAATAATATAAAATGGTGTTTAGAACAGAAATTAGAAAAGGCAAAGGGAAGAGAATTTTCATGGCTGGAAAGCGCATTGAGAATTGCAACTGTCCTGACTTTCGGGGATTTTGGAAAAGTGGTTAATTACAAGGGAGATGACAGAATTCCGGTTGAGAATTTGCTGAATAGAAAGGTGATATTCGAACTTAACTCTCTGGGGAATATTGAGAAAAAATTCTTTTGCGGATTTATCCTGAATTATATTTACAAGTTTAAGAAAGTTAAATGCAATTCTAAAAAAAATTGTTTTGAATACGCAATTCTTGTAGACGAAGCCCATAACATTTTTCTCAAAGATAAGCCTAATTTTGTCAATGAATCTGTTACCGATGTGATTTATAGGGAAATGAGAGAGTATGGAATAAGCCTTATATGTTTAGACCAGCATATTTCCAAATTAAGCGATACTGTCAAGGGGAATAGTGCAGTTCATATAGCTTTTCAGCAGCAATTGCCCCAGGATGTCTGGGATATCAGCGGGATTATGCAGCTTAATGACAAAAAAGAAGTTTTTACAAATCTTCCAATAGGCTCTGCAATTGTCAAGCTTTCAGAAAGATACAATTTTCCTTTTTTAGTTGAAGTTCCTTTAATGAATATTCAGGGAGAAAGTATCACTGATTCAGAAGTTTCTAATGGGGCTAAATCTATTCTTATGCAAACTGGATTTGAAAAAGGAACCGACCCTGAATTTAATCTTGCTTTAATGCAGAAGGGCGTTTTGGAAGAAGAAAATTCAGATTTAGAAAAACAAGAAGTTGCAAAGGCAAAAGATACTTTTGTTAAGCCAAAGGCAGAATTTAAGCAGGAAGAGATTGCAATGCCTGTTGAAACCAAACAAACACAATTGCCAGGACTGAATGCAGTTCAGAAAGTTTTTTATGAATTTATCAAAGAGCAGTCTGCCAGAGGAATAAACTTTTTAGAAATAGAAAGAGCCATGCTTAAAAATGCTAATGAAGTTGAAAATGGAGAATTGAATGTTTTAATAGCAATGAACTGTTTTTTAGAGGATTCTATGTCTAATGGAGAGGTTAATAATACTGAGAGTAGGGAGATTAAACCCCTTATTCTAGGCGAATCTTCCAAAGAATTATCAAAAGAAGAGCAAAGATTTTTTGAATTTGTCAGGGGGAATCCAAATCATAATTTAAGCACAGTTGAGCTTTACAAAGCAATTGGATTATCCGCAAGAAAAGGTAATGTTGTAAAGGACAAACTTTTAGAAAAAGGGCTTATTAAAATAAAGGAAATAAAGAATGAAAAAGGATGGAAGAAAGTTATCTGCCCAATTTAAGTAGAAAGGTTTAAATACCATTTAAAAGTGGTAACTATAATGTCAGAAATGCATCATTTCTGAGCATCCAAAAGTCCTAACAAACTGCGGACTAAAGCCCGCAGAAATACACAAGGACTTTTTGATATTCATTACATCACAAAACAAAAACAAACAAAAAACACAAAACCACAACACATAACAAAAATCAATCACAAAAAATACACAAACAACAAAACAACTCGGCTTAAAAAACTGGAAACTTTCAAACAACTTTCAAAAAACTATATAAGAAATAATGTGGCAAATCAAAAGAAATGAAACATGCTTTAGAAGAAGATGTTTTAGAAGAAGCAAAGAAAAAGAATAGGCAGATTTCTATGCAGTATGAACTTTAAAATTTTAAGTAATTTAACCTGGAAAACCATGAAATATCCTTAAAAACAGGTATTTCGCAGGGAAAAGGAGAATGAAAATGAAGAAGAATAAACCTGATACTTGGTGGGATTCAATTAAGCTTTTGTTTGAATTATCTACTTTACTTGAATTATCTGCTTTACTTTATGCAGGGGTGTTCCCTTTTATCGCTCATTTTTCTAATGCGTGTTATGAAAATTCTCTATTATGGGTTATTTGGCTTTTTGCTTTATGGGTGGTATTGGGCATATTTTTGACAGATAGTACTTACACTGGTGATGACGCTGATGATGCAGGAAATTAGTCGTTAACTAAAAGAGGGAGAAAAATATGATTAAGAAAAGAGAGCTAAAATTCAAAGATGTGTTTTTAGGTTTAATCAAAAGTATATTCTGGATATTGCCAATACTTTTAGGCATATTGCTACTTATGAATGTTGTGAGTTATGTTGCTGTCAACTTACATAGTTTGGTTTTTCTGGATTTTGGGAATCTTCAAAGTCTACGAATTTTCCCCATAACATATTTTAAGGTTAGTTTAGGGTTTGTGTGGGGGATTATTATTTTAGTTGTATTTTTGTTATTAATCCATGGGGTGTATTTTCTGCGGTTTCCAATTAAAAAACTGCCAATCCAGAAAGAAAGAAAGCAAAAAAGTGGAAGAACCCAGAGTGGAGTTGAAAAAGAAAGAATGTAAAAAAGTGGAAGAATTAAAAGTAGTTGAAAAAGTGGAAGAAGCCAAAGTAGTGGAGCCCAAAAAGGAAATAACTAAAGTAAATTCTCCACAGCCTGAACATTCTGTAAACAACTTCGCGCGAAAAAAGTAGTAAACAACTTCGTACAGAGAAAGTAGATATCAAAAATAGGCAGGTTTTAATTATCAAAAAGGTGTGGGGGAAGTCCAGTTGTTGACTAATTAAGTTGTGGTATGGACTTCCTTCACTATCTTTTAATAAGGAAATAACTGCACAAGCAGTTAAGATAAATTTATTTAATTATGCTTGGTGAAAAAGAAAAAAAATTTAAAAAAATTTATCTTAACT